>Ga0265293_10000633_pt1 | contig 82878 bp, 67 predicted proteins | sample Munlanlewell138R_FD_192505 | JGI IMG/M metagenome (GOLD analysis project Ga0265293, IMG submission 192505) | Leachate microbial communities from a municipal landfill in Southern Ontario, Canada - Leachate well 138R | ecosystem: Engineered > Solid waste > Landfill > Unclassified | place: Canada... | reverse complement strand
TCGGGACGCCATTTTAGATAGCAACCTACAGCTACACAAGGTTATAGAGTCCTGTAGGGACGGCATTTCAGATAGCAAACACCGACCAGTCCATAATCAGACTCTCGTAAAATGGGGGAATGCCTGTGAATCCTTAAGCTTGACAGCTTGAAACTGCAGACTATAATGGTGGAAAAGGGATATGGACTTCATTTTGCTGCTATTATCGCAGACGAAAGCAGGCTTGGGGTGGGGAACTCAGATTCCCTACAGTGAAATTGAGTTCGTCGATACTACAAGTCTTCGCTACACAGCCGAATCGGAGTTCGGCGTCCCAGATAGCTCGGCAGAATCGGAGTTCGGCGTCCCAGATAGTTCATCCGAATCAGCCTTTCATCACCGTGGGCGAAAGCCATGTCATGTGAGTTTGGATTCCGGCTCCGTCCTCAAATAGCTGCCCACTATTTTGATCAATTTGCCGCAGGTAAATGAGACCGTCACCACAGCGTCCTGACCTATGCCATTCACCGAGAGCACCTTCCCCTCCTGATATTCATCATGCCATACCCTCTGACCGATGCGGAAAAACTTCTGGCTATCGCGGATTTTGTGTTTGGGTTTTTGGTAAGTGCTGCGTGGCCTTTGCAAATCAAAATCCTCGGCGTCCAGGACATCATCGCTGAGGCCTCTAAGGAACATGCTGGGTTTGGTGATATTGTAGGTATCATAGAGCCTGCGGGACAAGGCCAGGCTAAGGATCAATCTGCGCTTGGCGCGGGTGATGCCCACATAAAATAAGCGGCGTTCTTCCTCGATTTCCTCTCTGGTTTCCATGCTCATGCGATGCGGCAGCAGCTCGTTTTCCAGCCCTGCGATATATACAGTTTCAAATTCCAAACCCTTGGCATTGTGTAGGGTCATCAGACGCACACTTTGCAGATCCTCCGATACCATGTCCAGATCAGTCTGCAGGGCGATAAAGGGCAAGAAGTCTTGCAGCAGCGCGGCCTTTTCGTTCTCCAGAGCAAAGCGTTCGGCAAATTCATTAACTGAAGCCACAAATTCGATCAGGTTTTCAGCGCGGGTGATGTCTTTGGGATCGCTGCTTTTGCGATAAAGGCTTACCAGACCCAGTTCTTCCACAATATCTTTGACCAGGTCTGCCACGGGTTGGTTTTTGGCGGCTTGGCTCCAAGCTTGCATCATCTTCGCAAATTCACTTACTCGCTTGATAGCGGTGGATTTCAGCTGAGGTACAGCACTGGGGTTTAAGACGGTCTGATACAAGCTGATATGCGTTTTTACGGCAAAGTTCAATAGTCTGCTTACTGTGGTCTGGCCTATCCCGCGGGCAGGTTCATTGATGATTCTCAGCAGGCTTTCATTGTCGGAGGGATTGCTCAGGGAGTTCAGATAGGCGATGAGGTCTTTGATCTCCTTGCGCTGATAAAATTGCAGGCTGCCCACTATGCTGTATGGTATCTTCTTTTGCATCAGAGCGTGTTCAAAAAGGCGGGATTGGGCATTGGTGCGATACAGGATGGTGATATCTCTCAGATCGTAGCCGTCATCCCAGAAGCCTTGGATTTCGCAGGCGATCTGTTCGGCTTCACCATTGGCATCCTGATATACCCTCAACAGGGGCTTTATCCCTTCTCCCAGCTCGCTCCACAGCTCTTTGGAATGGCGGTTTTTATTGTGGCTGATCACCTGATTGGCCAAATTCAAAATAGCGGTGGTGCTGCGATAATTCTGCTCCAGACGGATGGCTCTCACCTCTTTGTAATCGCGTTCAAACTCCAGAATATTGCGCAAAGTGGCGCCGCGAAAGCTGTATATAGCCTGATCGTCATCGCCCACCACGCAAACTCTCTGATGTTGCAAGGCCAATTGGTGGATGATCTCAAACTGTGCTTTATTCGTATCCTGATATTCGTCGATCATGATGTATTGGAATATATCCTGATACTTGGCACGCAGCTCGTCGCTATCCCTGAGCAGACGCGCCGTATAAAGCAGTATGTCATCAAAATCCATGGCCTGATTCATGAGCAAGGCCTGCTGGTAGTGATGGTAGATGCCCACAAGGCCTGAGAGGAAAGCGCTACTCTCATACTCTTCTTTATCGATATCCTCGGGCAGCATGAGCCGGTTTTTGTAGCGGCCGATGCGCCCCAATACTCTATTGAGCGGATACTTTTGCTGATCAAAGCCATGTGCTTTGTAGATCTTCTTGAGCACGGATTTCTGTTCGTCTGTGCCATAGATAGAGAAGTTTGCATTGTAAGGCAGCTGGCTGGATTCAAAGCGCAGAATGCGCAGACAGATGGAGTGGAAAGTGCCTACCCACAGCGAGCGAACCGGGATATTGAGTAGCAGCTCCAGCCGGGTCTGCAGCTCTCGGGCAGCCTTGTTTGTGAAGGTGACTATCAAGATCTGCCAGGGCGGGACCTGCTTTTCTTTGATCAGATAGGCGGCGCGGTAGATGATGCATCGGGTCTTGCCACTTCCGGCTCCGGCCAAGACCAGGATGGGGTGGTCAATGTCTGTTACTACCTCCCGCTGGCGGTCATTCAGTCCTTTAAGATAGTCTATCATTGACCGCTGATACGGACAAAATGCGGCGTACTGGGCCTGCCCTCCAATCTGCCCGCTGAGAAATCTTTGTAAGCGGAGATGCGGTACCAGAAGTCTCCCGGGCCCACAGAGGGGTCATTGGCAGAACTGTGTACATAGCTTTGTAAAGACTCGCCAGGGATATGCAATACGGTATCCACCACAGCATAGGCGCTGTAATAACCCAGACTGCGATAAATATAGTAGCCATCTGTATTGTAAGCATTATTGCTATTCCATTCAAAGAGGATATAAGGCGTGGGAGAGCCTGAGCCCAAAACCGTGCTTTGCAGGCCAGTCACATCTCCGGGCACTATGATTTCACTGTTGTGATAAGGGTCCAGAGGATTGTCACGTTTGATGCCACAGGCACTTAAAGCGAGTGTGATCAGGATGATGGGGATCAATTTGCGGGTCATAATGCCTCCTAAAACCTTAATTCTATGCCGCTGGGAGTGATCTGCAAGGGAGAGCTGTTTCCGCGCTCGACGATCTCTTTCCAGAGATTGGCGTTGTACTCATTGGTCGAAATCACCACATCGTAAAGGTTGTAGCCCCAGATCACAGAGGCCAGCCCTATCAGCATCAGCGAATAGTGATGTGGCTTCTCGGCTTTGCCCCAGTAATCGTTGATATTATCTATCTGATTTGCTGCGTAGTATTTGTCATAGTTCTTTTTGGCCTGGTCGTGGAAGTATATTGCGCCCACTACAGAGACTATCTCCATGCTCAAAATCACGGTAGCCTTGGTATTGTGTTTGGTGGCAAATTGTCCCCAGCCGGGCATTACTGCGCTTTTGAGGAGGTTTGCATTGAAGCCTACTGATTCCAATTCATAGAGTTGGAGGCGGTTTTGCCTGGCCAGCAGGTCTTTGCGGTATTCAGCGCGGTCCCGATAGTCCTCCCAGTTGTATTTGGTGGTATCAGCAAAAGCTTGAATATCAAAGGGTTTTGCCAGGCAGAGGCCAAAGCTCAGCAGGAAAAGAAGCATCAGTACCGGTTTTATAAAGTAATATCTCATAGCCATATCCTTATTTCATCAGTGCTTCAGAGAGCTTGTTCAGGGGGATCACAGAGCGGTCTCTCAGGTTTATCTGCCAGATATACAAGAAGGTCTGGGTAGGAGTCAAAAGATCGTATCTGGCTTCATATTTATACTGTCCCGTAGAGAGCAGAATCTTCCATCCGCTATCCCTGATATCTTTGGGATCGTGCTCTTGCATGATCTCGGCACGTTTCCCTTCGATACGCCTCAGCAGCAGGCCGCCTCTATATTCATTGATGATTCTGCGGGCGAAGGCAGTGGGGTTGTTTTCAGCTTCTATCATATTGCGCATGATGCCGGCTCGTTCCTGATATTCCTGTTTGGGGTCCAGTGCGATGGCTTGATTGTACAGCTTCAGTGCTTCGGAATGTTTTTGAGTAGCCTCCAAAAGCTCGGCCTGGGCAAAGAGCTCCCGAGCCTGGCGGATCTCTGCTTTGATTTGATTTAATCTGGCGATCGCCTCCAGGGCTGGAGCATAATCTGGAATGATCTCAAAGGTCTTGTTGTAATGCAGCATAGCCGCTTCGAAATCACGGTCTGCCAAAAGGCTGTTTCCCTTTTGTACATACAACGAAGTGATACTTTCCAGACGGGCATCAATATCAGCTTGTTTGGATGGGTCATACTGCACAGCGATGCGGTAAAGCCGGTCTGCTTCCATATAATCCTGATCATCGATATAGTCCTCCGCCTGAGCCTGATAGACATCTGATATCAGCCGGTTGATAGTGTCTGATTCCACCACAGGATAGCGCGAGAGCTCAAATAGCTCCCTCAAAGCAGCATCATAATATCCTTGCTGCAGCAGATGCTGGGCATAATCTATCTTGGTGTCTATAAATTGCATTACAAGTTGTCGGGCTTGTATCTCATAAGGATTGTTGGGAAAGTTGTCATACAGATACTTGTAATCTTCCCAGGTGGAATTGCGGTCTTGATACTCTTCCATATAGATGCTGATGCGGCGCTGCATTGCCTGTGGAATCAGAGAAGAAGCAGGAATCTCGCGGATGATATTGTCCATATAAGTCTTGGCCAGAGGCAGATCATCAGCTTCTAAGGCTTCTTCGCCCATCCTCATGTATAGCCGGGCCAGTTCATCGTCCGCTGCTTCAGAATTTGATAGCTTGAAGAAGCGGATGCCCAGGGGACGGCTGCCTCGCTCCAGAGCTGTCTTTCCCAGCTCCAGATAGCAATTGCCGCGCAGCAGCTCCGCACGGGTGACGATTGCGCCATTCTTCCCAATATCGATCAGCTGGTCAAGCTCTTGGACAGCCCCTGCATAGCGCTGACTTTCATAGAGCTCGCGTGCGCTTTGTAAACGGTTTATCTCGCAACCGCTGCCAAGCATCAGCCCCACACAGAGGCAGAGCAACGCAGGCAAGCGGGTTAGTACAGTTTTGATTCGCATTTCAAAGAATATCCTCAGAATGTATTATATAATATATTGATGGCCTTGTATGGCCTCTTGATATCGGCTGTCGGCATTGCCTTCGAGCCACTTTCTGGTTTCCGGTCTGCATTCATGGGTGAGCAGGATGCGCTGCAGATCATATTCTCCCAGCTTCTGAATCTGTTGCAGCTCAGGGTGTCCGGCATCCACCAGCAGGGTGTGTGCGCCCCGAACGAAATCCGCGATGCTATCCGTAGTGCCAATATCTGAACTATATACAAAATCGCCTCTGGGAGAGCTAAGCTTCAGAGAAAAGGCATTACACTGATGAGGCAGAGCCAGCCTTTCGATCAAGTCTCTATAAGCCAAAAGATGGTCGTTTTTATATACGCAGATTTCGGGGAAGTCCTCTGATACTCTGGCCAGAGGCAGCACTTGCAGATCAAAAGCAAAGCGCTGGGGAAAGGTGTAACAAAACTGCAGCAGCCCCAGGAATTCATCTTCCCGCTCCGGCATATATAGTTTGAGAGGCCGGGTGCGCCCCTGCAGATAGAGCATCTGAATCAGCATGAAGACACCGCAAAAGTGATCCGGGTGCAGGTGCGTGATGAGCACGGCATCCAGTTCATTTCCCGATATTCCGGCTTTGAGCAGGCTGCGGGAGCATCCTTCTCCGGTATCCCAGAGAAAAGAGCTATCGTCCGTCCTGACAAATACGCAGGAGTTATTCAGCTTCTGGCTGGGCATACCGGAGCCAGTACCCAAAGTCCATATTTGCATTTACTTTCCCTTCTTTTGATTGGCAGGTATCACGATGGGCACCTGATCCAGCTTATGTCCAAAGATCAGGAAGAATATGGCAAAGAGCATGGTGCTGAAGATCAGCAGCTCCCGCGAGCCAATCCTGAAGACCATGATGGAGGTGAGCACGATCAAGACGTTTATCGTATAGATAATGGCAGCGGTAACCCTTACCGAGCCCAATACGGTATTGATCCGGTGGGTGGAATGGTCTTTGCCGCCTTGCATCACATGACGTCCGTCTCTTTTGCGGGTAAAGCTCACCAGGGAGATATCGAAGATAGCGTAGCTGAGCAGCAATACCGGCATGAGGTAAAAGAATTTGTCGTTGTATTTGATCCCGGCATATTGCGCCATCAGGATTCCCATTGAAGAGAGGAAATAGCCGATAAACATACTGCCGGCATCTCCTAAAAAGATCTTGGCAGGATTGAAATTGTAGGGCAAAAAGCCAAAAGTAGAACCGGCAAAACTAAGGGAAATCAGAGCGATCAAGGCCATGGCATTTTGATTTGAGGAAGTAGCATTGGTAAGCGCAAAGGCAAAAAAGCCCAGTCCCAAGATCCCTGCCATGCCGCTGATGATGCCATCCATATTATCCAAAAAGTTCATCGCATTCATCAGCCCCACCATCCACAGCAGCAAAAGCGGGAGAGTTACATAGATGCTGCCAAACATCCGCTGCAATTCGGGGAAGGTGAAATTCGTGAAGATGAAGGTAAGGCTGACCAAAATCTGCCCGCCCAGCTTGATCAGGGGCTTCATCCCACGCCGATCATCGATTATGCCGATAAACACGATCAGCACACTGCCGGCCAGATAGCCCAGCATGGGTGCATCAAAATACCGCCCCGGTGAGATCACCACGTCATATACACAGAGCAGGATGAAACCTAAGGCCACACTCAGCCCCCCCATCAGCGGCACGCTTTTAAGGTGCATTTTTCGGGCTTCGGGCTTGTCCACAAAATTTATCTTATTAGCCAGCTTGATGATAAATGGCGTGAGACCATATACAAACAGCCAGGACATTATGAATACGCTAAGGTACTCATATATGCGAAAATTCATCAGGTTCTCCATGTAATATTCTTAGTTCGTCAAGATCAATTGTATCTGGATTTTGTCAATGTTTTTTCAGATTCCTGAGCAGTGATACCGTTTTTTGGCAGCAGCCTGCTCTGATCAAAGCCAAATCGAGCCCCATCAGACCCACCTCTCAGATAGTCTTGGGAAACCGCCCTATCTGCTTTATCATATCTATAAAAACTAAATACAGGAGTGAAGTATGTCTGGCATCATTTTTTTTAAGACGGCCAATCTATCTGCAGCCAAAGAGTTTTATGAGGGAGTATTAGGGATGAAACTGTGGAAAGATCAGGGCAAATGTCTGATCTTTCAGCAAGGCAGCATGAAACTGGGATTTTGTGAAGGCGAAGTTAGCGAAACCTCCGGCACCATTACTTTCGTCTATGACAGCGCCACAGAGGTAGATGAGCGCTATGCCCGCTTCCAGAAGATTGCCACCGGCAAACCGGAGTATAGTGAATACTACAAAATCTATCATTTCTGGGCTAAGGATTTCGAGGGCAGAAGCTTGGAATTCCAGTGCTTTATGCAGCCTGAACAGCAAGTGAAGGTCAATACCAGCCTGGACATCCTCAATCCCGATAAAAGCAAACCCAAATTGCTGCTCACCCGCATGATCCCCGAAAATGCGGTGGAAAAGCTAAAGCAACTCTTTGAAGTGCATGCCAATACAGCTCCCCGAAACCTTAGCAAAGCTGAGCTGCTGCACCAGATCCCCGAGATGGACGCCCTGCTCTGCCTTTTGGGAGATACTATCGACAAACAGGTTATGGATGCTGCCCAAAAGCTGCGCGTAATCTCAAATTATGCAGTGGGTTACAACAATATCGACACAGATTATGCCAAATCCAGAAACATCGCCGTGTGCAATACCCCGGGTGTGCTTACCGAAAGCACCGCAGACCTGGCCTGGGCCTTGATCATGGCAGCCTCCCGCCGCATCGCGGAAAGTGACCGCTATGTCCGCCGCGGCAAGTTCGAAGGTTGGGAACCGCTGCTTATGTTGGGGCAAGATTTGCACCAGCGCACCCTGGGCATACTTGGCCTGGGCAGGATCGGCGAAGCTGTGGGCAGAAGAGCCACCGGCTTTGGCATGAAAATCCTGTATTACAGCAGAACTGAAAAGTCTCCCGATTATTCGGCTACAAAAGTTGATCTGGAAACTCTTTTGAGAAAGTCCGATATACTCAGTATCCATGCACCTTTGACAGACGAGACCAAAGGTCTGCTCGGAGCCCGCGAACTAGCCATGATGAAGGAAACTGCCGTTCTGATCAATACTGGCAGAGGCCCCATCGTGGATGAAAAGGCTATGATCAAAGCCTTGCAGGAAAAGCGCATCTTTGCTGCCGGACTGGATGTTTATGCCCAGGAGCCCTTCATCCCGCAAGAGCTATTGGATTTGGAGAATGTGGTATTACTTCCGCATATTGGCTCCGCCAGTTTTGCCACGCGGGCTGCAATGGGAGACATGGCTGCAGAAAATGCGATTGCGATCGTAAAAGGAAAGCAGCCGAAATCCCGGATAGTATGATCCTGCCCGCTATTGCACAGGATCAAAGCAGGGTTTTAGCTCTGGTTTGTGCAGTTTTGAGCAGCATGCAAAGCCTGCCCAAATCGTGATAAAACTGCTCGGTTGAGTGTGAGGACTTGAATCTTATCTGATTATCAGCTTTGTAGATAGAGCAATCCCGCCAGCTTGAAATAAACGATGAGAGAAAGGACGTCCACGATGGTGGTGATAATCGGAGCAGCCATAATGGCCGGATCAATTTTGAGTTTCCGGGCTACGATAGGCAGAGTGCAACCCACCGTTTTAGCCAAAACTATGGTAAATAGCAGCGACAGCGAAACCGTCATTGCCAAGAGTATATCCTGATTGAAAAGCCATATTCTCAGGAAATTGACTATCGCCAAGACAGTGCCTACGATCAAGCTCACTCTGATCTCTTTGAAAACTACCGCGAAATAGTCCTTGATATAAATCTCTCCCAGAGCCATACCGCGGATGATCAAGGTGGCAGATTGCGATCCTGCATTTCCTCCCGTATCCATCAGCATCGGGATGAAGGCCGCCAGGATCAGGACGCTGGCCAAAGCACCCTCATAACCCTGGATAATTAAGCTGGTAAAAGTGGCGGAGATCATCAAGAATAGCAGCCAGAATATTCTCTTGCGAGCCAGCTTGAAAACTCCGGTTTCCAGATAATCCCCTTCTCTAAGGGCCAGACCTGCCATCTTTTCAAAGTCTTCCGTGCTTTCATCTACCACCACGTCCAGGACGTCATCTGCAGTGATGACTCCCAGCATCTTGTCCTGTGCATCCACCACCGGCATACTGCTAAAGCCATATTTCTTGAAGATGCCGGCCACTTCTTCCTGGTCGAGCTCCGGACTTACGCTGATAATATTTATTTTGATCAATGGAGCGACAGAGTCGGTAAATCTGTGAACTACAATGTCCTTGAGAGATACCACTCCCTTCAGGGTCTCGCACTCGTCCAGGACATAGAGATAGCTGATAGTTTCGGCTTCCTTACCATATTTCTGAAGATATTCCAGGGTTTCGAGGACTGTCATATTGTCTTGAATAGTGACAAATTCTGTGGCCATGATCCCACCGGCAGTCTCGGGACCATATTGCATCAGGGCTTTGACGTCTTGGGCATCCTCGGCATCGAGACTTTCGATCAGATCGGCAGCTTCTTCCGGATCGATACTTACCAGCAGATCGACCAATTCATCCGAGGCCATCTCGGAGATAATTTCTTTCTTCTGATCCAGATGGAAAAGATCAAAAATCCCGCTTTTATCCTCTTCTTCGGCTTCTTCTATGACGTCGGCAAGGATTTCGTTGGGCAGCTTTGCCAAAAACGCAATGGCATCGCCTTTATAGGCTTCGAGTGCATCCAGGATATCTGCAGGATGGATGTTTTTCAGAGCTGCTCTAAGCTCTTCTACAGAAGCTTCCTGCAAGAATTTCAGCAATTCTGGACCTTGTAGATTGTAGTTCACTTTATACCTCCAGCAGCTTAGTTTTTGGAGCATCTTTAGAGATAGGTTCTTTTGTCAAGCAAGAACAGCTTTGGGACTTGGCTTAATTTGAGTTTATCCCATAGTTTAGGCTAAAAAAAAGATTGGCAATCCTCAGAAAAGAAGATTGCCAATCTGGGTAACAACAGATAGATATCTTAGATAATCTTGCCACTCATGACATCTGCTTCGTTGCATTTGCAGATGTTTACATAGAGTTTGTCCGGGCGCCAGGTACCATCGGTCTTGCGGTTTTGGACAATTTTCACGCGCTTGATCTCGGTATTGCATACCGGGCAGACCAATTTTCCACCTTTATTCGTATCGTGAGCCAGTTTGGCAGTGAAGCTTTTTACTTTTCCCATGTTTATATCCTCTTATTTATTGTGCTCTTTCTATGTACTCGCCAGTGCGGGTATCTATTTTGATCTTTTCTCCGGCTTCCACAAAGAAGGGGACCATCACGCGCAGTCCGGTTTCCGTGAAGGCTACCTTTCCGCTGCCGGAGGCTGTATTTCCTTTTATATTGGGCTCGCATTCGGCGATGCTCATCACTACGGTAGTAGGTAATTCTATGCCGACTATCTCGCCTTCAGGAGTGGTGGCTACCGTGACTTCCATATTCTCCATCATCATCAGTTCCATGTCTCCTATGGCAGATTTATCTACTGGCTTTTGTTCGTAAGTATCGATGTCCATCAGGACAAAGAAATCGCCATCGCGATATAGATACTCTTTTTTACTACGCTCTATGCGCACTTCATCAAAAGAATCACTTTCTCTGAAGGTATTTTCTACCACTTTGCCGCTGCGGATATTCTTCAGTTTTGAACGCATAAAAGCGGGGCCCTTACCGGGTTTCACATGCAGAAATTCTACAACTTCCCAGAGCTCGTCTTTGAAGTCTATCACCATTCCATTACGTATATTAGCCATTGTAGCCATATTTAAGTCCTTATATTTAGTCTAAGTTACCATGATTTTACAAATGGTCTTTTTGGCAAGGAATTTCTTGAAGCTATTGCAGGAATGCAGGCTCTGAGGCCATGCCTTGGGGCGAATCCCGGTCTGATTCAGGGCAAATTCAGCCTGTAGCTGAGGCTGAGGTTCAGGTTCCAATTAAAGCCGGGTTGAGGGATATTGGCATAGATCTGATAGCGCTTATCTTCCAGATTGTTCAGCTTCAAACTCAGCAGAGCCTCCATGTCTTTGTAAGGACACTTGATATAGCTAGCGAAATTCAGCAACTCGATAGCCTGAATCCTGCCAATGAGGTTATCCACTGTACTGTATTGCTCGCCTACATAGTCATAGCTCAGGCTCAGACCATAGTAATCCTGAGAGTATTCTGCTGACAGCGAGCCTGTGTATTCCGGAGTGTAAACCAGGTATTTATCGTAGGTAGCGGTAGGCTCTCCCAGATCATTGGTAGAGAAATCCCGCGCATCTGTATGGGTGAGGCCGGCATTTAGCTTCAGAGCTTTCAGCGGGAAGAGGGCAAGGGCAAACTCCCAATTCTTGATTTTGGCTCGGCCTACGTTGAAAGGACGCCAGGAGCTGCCATTGAGAAAGTACTGTCGCCATTGGATCAGCTGTTCTATATCGTTGTAGTAGTAGGCGGCAGAGCTCTCAAAAACGGGATGCTTGAGCCTTAGACCCAGGTGATATCCAAAAGAGCTTTCGCTGTTTAAGTCTGTATCTCCCACGCTGCTGCTATCGCCTATCCAGTGTCTGTCAAAATATGAGGGCAGGGAAAAAGCCGTGCCGATGCTGCCCCCAAAGCCTATCTCTATAGGCATATAGAGGGTGCTGTGCTGCTCCATGCGCCAGCTAACGTGAGCTTCGTTTTGGGTCCAGTCCCGCCGCAAAGCCAGAGAGCCTCTGGAGCTGAGGGCGCCGTATTCTATCCCCTTTTCAATGCGTCCGCCCAAGGCTGCGTTCAAATCTTGATAGTCCTGAAAGTCAAAGTAATGGCCTCCCACCGGGTCTTGCTCGTAGTCATAATACACAGGTTGCAATTCTGCGGTAAGAGCCAGATCAAAGCCTTTCAGATTCAAGCTGAGTTTGTCCTTGATCAGGGGATTGTAATAAAGCTGCCGATAGTGGTCTGAAAAGATGGGGCTGGTGCTTTCAAGGTTGATATAGGTGCTTTTCTTGTGCTCCAAAGAGAGCGAAAGCTCATTCTTCAGAGCCTCATGGATATAGACCTGGCTCAGTTTGGCAAAGAGATTGGCCCCGCTCTGCTCGGCAGCATCATACAAGCTAAGGAAGCTGATCGGCCCGGGCAATTCCCTGAGATAGGTATTGTAGTTTAAGATGCCTTCCCAATAGTGATTTTCCCGGTGATACCTGCTTTTTACAAAGAAATAATCCGCAGCTTTGCGATTGTGCAGGCGGAGAAGCTCCGCTTGGGGCTGCCAGGAAGGCTCGTATTTGAAGTCGTTGCGGGCAGCATAATGGGAATACTCTGCACTGATGCTGAAATCAGCCCTGGCGAGGGAGGCCAGATAACGCTGGGAATTCATCCCAAAGCTGCCAAAGCCGGTTTCGAGCTCCGCTTTCAAGTATTCCCCGGGGCTGGCTGTAACTATATTGATGATCCCACCAATGGCAGAAGAGCCGCCATATACGGAAGAGGAACCTTTGATGATCTCTATATAACTGATCTGAGAGGCGGGAATACGGGAAAAGTCAAAAGCTTCTCCCGCTGAATTCACAGCCACGCCATCCAGCAAAACCAGAGTGTGGCGGCTGAGATTCCCCAGGATGGAAAGGCTCTGAAATTCACCGGTGAGCGGAGAATCCGGGCTGGTGATAGAATGCTGCTTCAAGAGCAGATCGGCAGAGCTGCTGCCGGAATTTGTATCGGGATAGATGATCCTGGCATCCAATGCAGGAGCTGCAGCGCTTTGGTAGTGATCATAGACCCGGACGGTGTGCAGCGCCAGAGGGTCTTTGCGAAGGACGATCTTTGCCGGCAGGTCTTGGGCCGGAATCTCGCGCTGGTGGTAGCCCAGACGGGAAAAGCGGAGCACAGCAGCCTCAGTTTTGATGGTAAAATAGCCATCGTCATCGCTGAAGGCAGAGTTTTTGCCCCCTTGTATCAATACCTTTGCGATGGGGCTGCCCGCTTCATCTACAATCCGGGCATAATGCACTGCGCCCAGCACCATAGCCGGCAGGCACAGGGACAGCATCATCAGACACAAGACTTTATAGCGCATCAGAGCTCCTTGATATATTTATGACGTCAGCTTTTATCTAAGGCCGCGATTGGTCAAGAAAGTTCTTTGTTTATGCCGCAATTTTATCTGTAGCTCAGAGGGGATTCACCTTGATCTGAGCGCAGCTGATACTGCCGGCAATCTTCCAGGCATCAAGGCATATTGCACAAAGCAATTGACAAAAACTCAGTGCTAAGCATATTGGCATAATAGTCTTGTTTTCCGAAGATACTAAGGAGGCTATAGATTCAAAGCAGAAGAAATAAGGATATGAGATAACAATGCGAACTTTTGACATGATTCTTCCTTATCTAAAGAAGAGTTACAAACACATAGTCGGTGGCATCATCATGTTGATCCTGGTGGATATAGTGCAATTGATCACACCCAAGGTGATGGAATATGCCATAGATAGCATACAGACCCGCAGCATAGATCAACGTGGCTTGCTCTGGATAGCCCTTTTCATCGTGGTTTTGGCCTTGTTGGTGATGGTGCTGAGGTATTTTTGGCGGATGCTGATCATCGGAAACTCCCGGCGGATTGAACAGAGTCTGCGACAGGATTTTTACAACCATTTGCTCAAGCTTTCGCAAAACTTCTTTAACAAGAGCAAGACGGGTGATCTGATGGCTTATGCCACCAATGACCTGAATGCAGTGCGCATGCTTTTGGGTATGGGCTTGATCGCCACCATGGATATAGTGCTGATGACTATCGCCAGCTTTTCATTTATGGTATCCATCGATTTCAGGCTCACACTTCTGGCGATCATACCGATGCCGTTTTTATCTCTTACTATAGGCTATTTTGGTAAACGGATGCACAAGCGTTTTGCTTTGGTGCAGGCCAGCTTTGCAGCGATGAGTGGTAAGATTCAGGAGACCATCTCCGGCATCCGCATCGTGAAAGCCTTTGGTCAGGAAAAGAGTGAACTGGCCCGTGTGGATGAAGTATCTCAAGTATATGTAGATCAAAACATTTCGATGGCCAGGATCGCCGGCTTTTTCCATCCCTTCCAGGGCTTTGTGATCGCCTGTTCGATGATTATCACCCTGTATTTTGGTGGTCGGGCTGCGATCCGGGGAGATATCACCATCGGTGGATTTATCGCCTTTTTCCAATATCTGGGTATGTTAGTCTGGCCGATGATAGCCATAGGCTGGATCGTGGATATGTATCAGCGGGGAACCGCTTCATTGAAGAGACTGAACGAGATTTTTGCAGTAGATCCTGAGATCAATGACGATGAAGCCGATATGAGCATAGAGAAGATCACCGGCAAGATCGAGATCAAAAATCTTAGCTTCCGCTATGGAGAAACTCTGCCCCTGATCTTCAAAGACATCTCCGCCAGCATTGATGCGGGTAAGACCCTGGCAATAGTAGGCCCTACCGGCTGCGGGAAGACCTCCCTGATAGAGCTTTTGGTGCGCATTTACAATCCTCCCAAAAACACCGTTTTCATCGATGACAGGGATGTATATCGCATTCCGCTGCAAGTCTTAAGACGGGATATGGTGCTGGTGCCGCAGGATATCTTCCTGTTTTCGGATACTATCGCCAACAACATCCGGCTGGGCAATCCCGAAGCCAGTGATGAAGCGGTATTTGAAGCCGCACGCATTGCAAATATATATCAAGAGATCAATGAATTTGACCATAAATTTGATACCGTGGTGGGTGAACGTGGCGTTACTCTCTCCGGCGGACAGAAACAGCGTGTGGCTATAGCCCGTGCTCTTTTGACGAACCCCCAGATTTTGATTTTGGATGACGCCTTATCTGCCGTGGATACCAAGACCGAGAGCCAGATTTTGGAGCGTCTGATCAAAGACCGCAAGGAAAAGACTACCATCATCATTGCCCACCGTATCTCTTCTATCCAGCATGCAGAAAAGATACTCGTGCTCACCGATGGCGTGATCAAAGAACGCGGCAATCATGACTCTCTGATCCGGGCCGGCGGCATCTACCGCTCTCTGTATGAGAAACAGAGAATACGGGCCCGCCTCGAAGATGAGGAGGCAGGATTATGATGCACGGTGGACGTGGTGGAGGCTTTAGCTCTGATGATCTGAAAACCAGAATATACGACCATCGGATTTATTCCAGGATGGCTCACTATTTGAAGCCATATCTGCATCTGGTGATTATCTCTTTTCTGGTGCTGATGTTTGTGACCGCCTCAGAACTGATTCTGCCCTTGATAGAGCGTTCTGCCATAGACGATCACATCGTTTCGGACAAATCAATCGCCGTCTTTGTGGATGAAGCCCGCTATCAGGAATTCATGCAGCGTTACGATTATCTGAAGCTCACGGAATTTGCCCATGATAGCATCCATTTTGTGGTGATCTCTTCCAGAGACCGCAATAAGATGGACAAGCTGGAGCTGAGCAGCCTTGAAGAAGAAGGCATCATCAGCTCAAATACGGTATTTTTGGTAAATGATAACCCCAAAAATCGGGAGATTTTGGCTCAGCATTTGATCCTGGACGAGAATCCGGAAGATGGCATCTCAGACCTGGCCGGATATTTTTATATAGGCAAGGATAAGATTGCCGTGGCACGGAAGCAGATGCTGGAATTGCCTAAAAAAGAACGCCTGGAGGTGCGCAGGGATTCTTCCCGGGCGCTGCTCTATCTGGCCGGCATATACCTGCTGATCATTTTGATAAGATTTATAGCCGGTTATACCCAAGCGGTGATGACCACAGTGTTTTCTCAAAGAGCCATGAATGACCTCAGGCACGATGTTTTTGCCCATCTGCAAAAGATGCCCACTCAGTATTTTGATAAAAACCCCGTGGGACGGCTGGTAACCAGGGTAACCAACGACATACGCACTATAGACGAAATGCTTGCCAGCGGAGTGATTACCATCATACAGGATGTGATCTTGGTAATCGCCATCATAGTGCTGATGCTGATCTTGAACTGGCAATTGGCCCTGATAAGCATGGCCATCTTACCCTTCCTGGTCTGGGTAATAGCCGTATTCAGAAAGAAGACCCGGGTGATCTACCGCCAGGTGCGCAAATATCTGGCTCAGCTTAATGCCACTCTGGCAGAACATATAGCGGGTCAGAAGATCATTCAGCTCTTTAACCAATACTCTCACAAGCGCGATGAATTTAGCGAGATCAACCACAACTATTTCCAGATATCGATGAAGCAGCTCAGACTCTTTGCCTTTTTCAGACCCATCATCCACGTCTCTTCGCAGATTGCCGTGGCTGTAATCATCTGGTATGGCGGTGGTCAGATTCTAAGAAACGTGATCACCATAGGTCTGCTGATGGCCTTTACCCAATACATCCGCAAGCTCTTCCAACCCATCAATGACTTCAGTGAGAAATTCAACGTATTGCAAGCCGCTCTGGCCGGAGCCGAACGTATCTTTGACCTCATGGATCATGAACCGGAGGACTATCGCACCGAGCTTATCAACGGAAAGAAGTTCATCGGCGAGATCGAATTTGAAAACCTCTGGCTGGCCTATAACAATGAAGAATGGGTGCTAAAAGATATCAGCTTCCGCATCCGCCCAGGAGAAAAGGTCGCCCTCGTAGGACACACCGGCAGCGGCAAAACCTCCATCGTAAACCTGATCTTAGGCATGTATCCCTATCAAAAAGGACGTATTCTGATCGACGGCAAGGATTTGCACAGCTATGCCCTCAGCGATCTGCGGGCAAATGTGGGCATAGTGCAGCAAGATGTCTTCATCTTTAGCGGTGATATCAGCGAAAACATAGCCCTGAATAATACTCAGCTCAGCAAGGAAGAAATCAAACAGATGGCAGAGTATGTAAATGCCGATAAGTTTATCCAACAGCTTCCTAATAAATATGACGAAGCTGTGATGGAACGCGGCGCCACACTTTCCACCGGACAGCGGCAATTGATCGCCTTCGCCAGAGTCCTGGCCTACAATCCTTCCATCTTTATCCTGGATGAAGCCACCAGCAATATCGATACCGAGACCGAGATTTTGATCCAGGACGCTCTGGAAAAGATCATCCAAAAGCGCACCTCAATTATCATCGCCCACCGGCTCTCTACCATCCAGCATGTGGATCGCATCATAGTCTTGCACAAAGGCAGGATAGTGGAAGAAGGCTCGCACTTTGAACTGCTGGATAAAAAGGGCTTGTATTATGATCTGTATAGGTTGCAATACACTTGATAAATTGAGAATTGAGAGTTAAATGTAGAATGTATAATTATGGGGCGGAATCACTTCCGCCCCATTTCATAGCTGTCTAAAGCCAATTTCTAATCTGTTGGCTTATGCTTTAATCTTTCCTCGCCCTTCACCGCAACTACTTTGTAGAAACGTCTGGCTGCATCGGGATTGATCTGCAGCGAGGTGGCAGCGCTTTGTAAAAACAGACTGAAGACGCCATCCGGGCTGTCTGCTGCAAGGATGCGGTAGAACTCTGCATTGGATACTGCCGGCCAGCTCAACAGCAGATGGGAGCCGCTTTGACTGATGCTGACTGTAGGTTTATTCAGGCTGAAGATCAGCTCAATGGGCAGATCGCTGCCGATGACCTCACCAAAGTCTGGATTCAGCATCAGGTCGGCATCATAGCCTTGATCATCGGCCCGGCTATAGATCTTGAACTTCACCGTTTCACCACTTTGGGCAAGATGCACTTGCATGCTCACAAAGGAATTACGGTCATTAAAAACAAGGCCTGTGCCCCGGCATTCGCCATTCACAAAAGCGCCTACAAGATCGTTTTCCTGGGCGGGATTGCCAAAGAAGCTGATCTGTGCATGGATGGTGGCAGCAGGATTGGGATAGCTCTGTGGAATCCAATTTGGCAGATCGGGATTCGGGCTGCTCACCTGGGCTACGAAGGGATCAAGCCCCCCGCAGAGCGGCAGGGTTGTGACCCGGCCAGTGATATCGGAAGCCTGAATCCAGTAATAGATGCTTTGCAGATATGCTCCGCTGGTGATGCTTGTGCTATAACTATTTGCGCCCTCATGGCTTAAGCTGCTTTGCTGCCAGGGGCCGCTGGAGGAGGTGCTCCAGGCGATGAAGCTGGCTTCAGAATCCAGAGCATTGCTATGATCTATCTGAACGGTGAAACTATACTCTTGATAGGCCGTAAGATCATTGAGCGGCGTGTGCCGCACTGCAATCATCTGATCGTCAAAGACAGTATTCACCCGGCAGTGCAGCGCGTCCGTGGATTGATAACTGCTGTGGGTATATCCTCTCACAGTGTATCCCGGCATCGCCGTCCTGTACACCGCCAATGCCGCCGCATCATTGCTGGTACTCATCTGCGGCACATAGATATTGCCATTCATGATGAAGGAATTTGAGTAAGGCTCATTATTCGGCGTATCTACCCGGAAGATGCGGTAGGGAGTGCCATAGGAACTGCTTTTAGCCTGCCATTGGGCCACGGACTGTTCGATGGCGCTGTATTGGGCATGGCTGGGAGGCACTCTGCGTATGAGCACCTTATCCACATCAAGCAGCTTTGCCCAGCAATCGATATGATCGATGTAGGTATTAGTAGGGTCTGTATAAATCTGGTATTCCGTGATGCCCAAAACGTCGCTGAAACGCTGGTTGATCTGGCTTTCGGTAAGGCTGCTGTTTTCAGAAAGAACCAGCTCTGTGCTCATCGCCTTGCCCATGCCGTCTGCCATCAGATTGCCACCGGTGTGGTTCATATCCAGGTCATAAAGATCAGTATCCAGATAACCGGCAAATACAGATGGAATCAGGTTGTCATTCGGACGCGGGCGGTTGTAAACGAAATCCACCAGATGCATATTGCGCTCTGCATCAAAGATAGCCCAGGGGCCATAATCCCGCACCCAGTAGGAATCCGAAGCGGCGTTGATATAGCGGATATTGGCCATATTCACGCCATTGGATTGCATATTGCTATTGGCGGCAGATTGATTAGCAGAAGAGACGATCACATAGAGCAGGGCATCTTCGGAAAGGTCTGCCAGCAGGCTATAGGGTTGACCGAAAGGATAGCGCACGATAGCGCCCTGAGCTGGCTCCCACTCTGCCACTAAACGCGGCTGCACAGGATATGGATTCATCGGAGTTTCCACCGTGAGGCTCAGCGGGATGGAAAGCGCTGGGTTGTTGCTTGCATTGGAAGAGATAGTAATGCCGCTGTTATAGCTGCCATCCGCCAGACCTTCAGAATCCATGGTCACTGTGATAATGGCGCTTGCACCCGCAGCTATGCTTCCTGAATAGGAGCTAAGGCTTACCCAGTCTGCCATGGTAACAGAGCCGGTTCCGCTTAGATTTATTGATCCGGATACTGAATGAGGAGCACTACCATAGTCATCCCCGGTGATAATCCAGGGCAGGTTCAGATTTCCTGCAGCGGATGCGGCGATGCTTACATTTACGGTAGCGGTGGCAGTTTCCCCGCCATGGATACCGCTATAGCCGGATGAGTCTTCATAATGCCAGTTGATGGTAATACCGTTACCGCTTTGCGGGCTGGCAGGCATAGAATCTGAGCCTCCGGTAAAATCGCTGACGCTATTTACGGTAACCGCAGGCGGGAAAGTGATCTGAATATCTTTGATCCACTCTGCATCTGTACTGCCGTTAGATACAGTAAAGCTCCAGGTAGCGCTAGAGCCGGCGCTAAACGAAGTAGCGTCACATGTAAGGGTAGAGCCGCTAACGTCCCGGCTGGGGATACTCCAGTTCAAATCAGCCGTACCGGTATTGCTGATAGTGATCTCGCGGGATACGCTGTTGCCGCTGTTTACTGATTCGGAGATTGAGGCGGGGGATGCTGCTATCAAGGGATCTTCTGCAGGTTCATTTTGGATTATCTGCAATCTCAGATTGGGTAGATTAGATGATGCGGTAAGAGATGTGGGTTGAGAATAATCACTGTGGTTTTGCCTGGCCCGGGTACTGCCGGACGCACTATATGTCCATCTGGGATAAGAAGATGTCCAGCTTTGATTGCCCTTGACTACCAAGATAGAGAGGTTGGAGATTCCATCGTAGTCAAATCTGGTATCCAGCTCTACTTCCATCCAGCCACTGCTTGCGGTATTTGGGAATGATCCGCTAAACACCAAAGTGTATCCGGATGTGCTATAAGTTCCGCTGCTGAGACTGCTGGCAGTGCTGTGTTTCATATAAATAGCAGTGTTCTGGATGGGGTTCGTATCAGACCCTGAAGCCTTGTAATAGCCCAGGGATTTGATGGATCCCCCCGTGCCAATTTCACTGGCCAGATAGAGCGCTTCATGGCTGGAGTAGTTGTAATAGCGATAAAGCGGATAGGTCTGCGTGGATGTACCGCTACCTATAGTGATTGTCTCCGGCGCCCCTACTTCCAGCGTGATATTGCCCGAACTGCTATATGCTCCGGCGCTGGTGTTGACATTAAAGGTCGCCATAGTTCCCTGCGCCATAGATGCTGCTGCGCTTACAGTAAAGATGGCGGTTTGGCTTCCTCCTGCCGATATAGCAGGGAAGTTTGCGTTGGAATTTATGATGGTAATTCCGTTGGTAAAGGAGCTAAGGCTGGCGCGTCCTGCCGGGCTTACTGCTCCGCCATCATTCAGGATGGGGATGGAAAGAGTCACCGTTTCACCGGGGTCCAGCTTGCCGTTGTTGTTTCCGCCGGGATCAGATATAGTGAAATCGCCGATGTTTAGTACAGGGGCAGCTATCTCTATAGTGAAAGCATGGTTCCAGCTCTCGCTGCCGCTTTGCATCAGGATGTTGAATTCTGCCAGGCTGCCATCTGCGAAACTATTCCCGATAGCGAAAGCAAAGGCATTATTGCGAATGATGCTGGCACCGGCAGCCAGGTTTCCCAAAGCTTCGCTGGCATCGGTGATGGTGATGCCGGCAGTGCTTGAAGAAAGAGTAGCGTTCACATTGGTCGCTACTGCAGTGCCTGCGTTTTTAAAGCTGACGTTGAAGGTAGCATTTTCGCCATATTCCGCAGCTTGATTGTTGCCATCTGCATACTCCAGGTTTTCCACACTCACAAAGGGTCCGCTGGCAGGGATTTGCTCCACTGTAGCCACGTAGCTTACGCGGTTGTGGGCAGTTATCGTGAGGGTGAGATCACAGGGCTGAGCGGGAAGGCCGCTGAGGGGAAGGCTAAGGCTACCGCTGCTATTGGCATAGCCCCGGGCATAAATCTGGTTGTTGTAAGTAAGAGAAACCAAAGCATTGGGAGCGGCGTTGCTGATGCTGAGCGCAGGGCTGCCAGTGACGATCTGAGCAGGATGATTCGGGTTCATGGCTACAGGGGTTTTGCTGCGCACCATCAGAGATGCATCACCGAAGATATGCCAGGTCTTAAACATCTTTACGCCATCGCTACCATAGAAGTCCATCATCTTGCAAGAGCCGTTGTAATAAAGGCCGCCTACTGTGTTTTTGCTTTCTGCCACCCAGAGATCGGCGATCTCATCCTGAGCCCGCATGGGTGTAGCCCAGCTTTGATTGATGGTGCTGGCATAGATGCTGATAGCTCCGCCATTGCTGCTGCGCATCCAGCCTTCGGCAAAGCAGGTCATGGATACGAAATTACCGTTTATACAAGCCACATCTACTATGAAGGGGGCTTTATTGCCATTTGTAAGAGCCATAGCGTTGCTCACATTGAAGCCAGAGGTAATCCATGAAGTATTTGACCCATGCCCGATATAGTTGATATATCCGCGCCCGGAATTTACATTGGCGCTCACCGTAGAAGCCGATGCGCCGGGATCGTAAACCTGATCTACTGTGCTGTAGCCGTAGTTTAACAGCTTGGTGCGGATCACGTTCAAGTGCTGAATGTCTGTTTCCCCGTTATCGCCTTGAGGCCCACCTTCGTCAGAGGCGATGCCCATGGCGCGGGAAAGCCAGGTAGCCGATGTATTCAGATCCCTCTCATAGGCGATACTGCGATTCAGCTGGACATTCAATTGATCTACAGTTTCAGCCGAAAAGCGTCCTATAAAGATATCCGGATAGTTATCATTGCCAGCCACCAGAGAGAAGGAGGGATCGCTGCCACCTCCGGAAAAAGAGAGAGTAGGAATCTGCGGTGCATCCCCCACTATTTGCACATAGGTGAGATCGTTATCGTTATTATAGTAATTCTGGATATAGCTCTGAAGCTGAGAGGCGGTAGTTCCAATAGACGACCACTGCACGAGCTCGGTCTCGATACCCTTTTGCTTCTTCCAATTCACCCAGGGCAGGATGGTGCTCATAAAGTTCGTATGGCAGATCACCAGGAGCTTGCCGTAACTATCATCCACCGGAGTATAACGGTGATTTTCCCAGTTCACAAAGTGGTTTTCATACAGCGGAGCAAAAGCACGTGATACGCTGTCCCGGCTTTGCGTCATGGTATTCAGAGTGTCGATGCCATCGGCGTAAACGCGGACTTTGTAAGAAGTATAGACTCGCAGCGTTCCAGTGCTGGGTCTATAGGCAAAAGGAATGGTTTTGATGGTGATACCACGGATATCCCGAAGTATATAAGGCTCGCTTAAAGTAGCGATCATTTCAGGATAAAATCTGCTGCTCTGATAGACAGGATCAAACTCATAGGGCACAGTCGCAGGATCGATATCGCGGGTGATCACACCTTTGGAAGGCGCTATCGGCAGCTTGATGTCGGTGTATTCCACATCATAGATCTCCTGCTTCATCCTGGCCATGCCGTCTATGCTGATGCTACGGTTAAATATCGGCAATTGAGGCAGGCCCTTATCCTGGGTGATGCCTTCTCCGGGAAGGTTGATATGATGCCAGGAACTTCCCTGGATCTGCACTTCTTTGGTATCAAAATGCTGAATCTGATATTGCAGGACAGTTTCAAGCGCTGAACTCTGCAAAACCTGCAGAGAATTACCCTCGCTGCCGAGGCTGAATCGCTCTGCAAAAAGGGTACTGATCGTAATTATCAGTGCGAGTAAAATTAACATCCGTTTCATATATACTCCTATGTGAATCTCATCTGTTAACAAGCAAAGCTGGAGACAATACACCAGCTTTTGCATTGATGAAAACCCGTCTATATTCGTCAAGAATTATTTGGAGAATGGAGAATGTATCTGCGTGAACCCAAAAACCCCTTATTCGTGTAAATTAGTGGACGGCAAAGACATTATGGGCACACGGCCGCATAACGCTTAACTCATAGTCATATGACACTATTTCATCAACACAGCCTTCCTGACAAAGCTATCCTTCCCAGCTTGCATACGGATGAAATAGACTCCTGAGCCCAGCTTATGTCCTCTATCATCCTTGCTGTCCCAGATCAATTTGTAGCGTCCGCTATTCTGATGGCCCATCTGATATCTGCGGACAATCTGACCCCGCTGGTTAAAGATATCAAAGCTGACCTCCTGCGGCTCGGACAGCGCATAGCTTATCGTGGCAGTGGGATTGAAGGGATTGGGATATATGCTCTGAATATGGGTGATCAAGGGTATATCCGGCGCAAAATCTCCTGCTTCATAATGCAGGGTGACAGGCCCGTAATAGCTACAGGAACCATCCAGATCAGAGGCCTGCAACCAATAGTAGTAATCCCCTGGGCCGGGCAGATTCTGATCCCGAAACAAATAGACCTTCATCTGTGAACTGTTTGTAGCAGGAATCATAGCGCTGATTACCTGAGCTGAATTTAGTTCGTTTTTGGTATTGCGCAAGATCTGGTAACCGATCATATTAGTCTCGGATTGACTAACCCAGGTCAAGATAGCTGCCTGAGACTGCATAGCAACCGTGAAGGAAGAGAGCTCCACCGGCAGGGTGGGAGGTTCGTCGCTGTTACCTGTTTTCAGCTCGATGCTATTGCTTTTGGCCTGACTGGCGGGAATAGAGAAACTTGCTTCCCCGCCGCCATCTGGCAGCTCTGCCACCTGCCAGTCTCCATCGATCAAACACACTACCCATTTATCCGGTGAGGTAACCGTGATACTCCAGGGACCATTGCCGGTGAGCTTGATTCTTTGCTCAAAGCTGACAACGAAACTTGGGTTCGGTACGGGCGTAAGATCACCGGGCTGAATTATCCCGTTGCCTTCTGTGATCTGGATGATATTGCCTCCAGCAACCTGGGCAGGCACACCGTCGTGATAATCATAAGTAATATCAATGCTGAAAGGATCAAGATCGGCACAGAGCGGCAGCTTGGCGGTTCTGCCACTGCTGTCTTCAGCCTGAAAATAATAATATAGCTGTTCGGAATCGGGCACGTTGAGACTTGCATTCCAAGAGCCCAAACCGTCATCGGAAAGAGCTATCTGCTGCCAGGGACCGCTGGGGGATGTGCTCCAAAAGATAAAGGTGCCATTGGGATCCAAGGCATTTTGGTGATCGATCTTTACACTGAAACAGTAGTCTGTATAGGCGGTAAGGCTTGCAGGGGGAATGTGCCGGATAGCGATCATCTGATCGTCAAAAATAGTGCTTACCCGGCAATGCAGTGCATCTGTAGATTCGTAATTGCTATAAGTGTATCCGCTTATTTCAAAGCCCGGCATGGCGCTTTCATACACGGCCAAAGCGGCAGCATCGTTAGCAGTGCCCATCTGCGGCACATAGATTTTACCGTTCATGATGAAGGAATTGACATAAGGTTCATCATTTGGAGTATCCACCCGGAAGATTTGGTAAGGAGTTCCGTATGAGCTGGTCTTGCTCTGCCACTGACTAACCGATTCTTCTGTTGCTGCGTATTGTGCATGGCTGGGAGGAACTCTGTGAATCAGCACTTTATCCACATCAAGCAGTTTTGCCCAGCAATCGATATGATTGATATAGGTATTGTGAGGGTCGGTATAGATCTGATACTCAGATATGCCCAGGTAGTTACTGAAGCGCAGGTTGATCTGAGCCTGACTGAGGGCGCTGTTTTCGGAAAGTACCAATTCCGTGCTCATAGCCTTACCCATGCCGTCGGTCATAATGTTTCCGCCGGTGTGAATCATATCCAGATCATAAAGGTCTATATCAAAATAATCGGCAAGTACAGAAGGGATAGCGTTGTCATTGTTACGAGGGCGGTTATATTCAAAATCCACTAGATGCATATTGTGATTCGCATCAAAGATAGTCAAGGGAGCATAATCCCGTATCCAATATGAATCCGAAGCAGCATTGATATAGCGCACATTGGCCATATTCACGCCATTGGACTGCATATTGCTATTGGCAGCAGATTGGTCTGTGGAGCTGACTATCACATAGAGCAGAGCGTCATTGGAGAGGTCTGCCAAGAGGCTGTAGGGCTGGCCGAAAGGGTAGCGAACGATTGCGCCCTGGGCCGGTTCCCATTCTGCCACAAAGCGCGGCTGCACCGGATAGCTAATCACCGGAGTTTCCACCGTTAAACTCAGCGGGACAGAAAGTTCTGGATCATTTGCTGCGTTGGAAGCGATAGTCAGACTACTATGATATATGCCATCTGCCAGGCCATCAGAATCCATTATTACTGTGATAACGGCACTTTCACCGGCAGCAATGCTTCCGGAACTGGGACTGAGCCTGGCCCAACCTGCAGACGCGCCTGAGCTGCTCCAGGTCAACCCCGCATAGCCAGTATTGCTGATTGTGATCTCACGAAAGATGCTGTCGCCACTGTTTACGGCCTCGGAGATTGAGGCAGGTGAGACGCTTATCAGAGGAGCGTTAGAAATCTCTAATACCACATCATCAACCATGAGGAAAAACACATCATTACTTACGCATTGGATCGCCACATAAATGGTCTGTCCAGGATAGTCTAAGGCATAGCTATACTTCGTCCAATCGGTGGGAACCTCAATATAACTCGCACCGCTTATCTTGGTGAAAGCACTGGGATCTGTAGTGGTAGTTGATACCAAGACGTTGAAGCGTTCAAGCCCGTAGGTGTTATTATGTGATTTTGCCCAGAAGCTAAGCATCAGGCCGCTGACTGCCTCGATCGGAGCTGTGATCAACCAGTCATCGTTAGGTGCAGTCGTCGCAGCAAAGCAAGCGGCATACTTGTCGCCTCCGTGAGCCGGCGCATTCAGAACAGGATTTACAGCACTGGGATTCATAATGATGTAACTTCCAGTATAGTTTTGGTTATCGAATGTGTAATCCTGAATGGAATAGGTGCCACTACCATCGCCATCATACTGGGTCCAGGGTGAGAATTCCAATGTGAAATCATCATAGGATTCAAAGCCATCGGTCCAAGGGAACTGGGTGATGGCATAAGTGGTGCTAAAGCGCCAGACCGGACAGTTCGTAGCATCACCATTGCTATTATAGGGCACTACCTGCCAGTAATAGGTGGTGTTATATTCCAATGCAGGATCCGGAGTATAGCTGTTGACGTCTCCCAGATCTTCATAACTTACGGTTTGTAAGTTTGCGGGGTTATCGGTACCCAGATACAGCTTAAAACCGGTGGGAGTTCCGCCACCGCTGCCCCAATTCAGAGTAACGCCTGGCACTATATCTGGCGATCCATCAGCAGGACTTACTATCGTGGCCGGATTAGGGGGAGTATTATCAATAAATGCCGCCATGTCGAACCGCATATTGGCGCGGTTTGCAGACAGGGTTCCGCTGGTCACTGAATTGGCATTAATGCTATTATCGCTATAGTGCAGAGCCTGATTGCTTGCATTGCTGTAATAGACACTGGGGTTACGGGAGGATTCTTGAGTAATGTCGCCATAGAACACTTCCACCACCAGGTTGTCGGCACCATTCCAAACAAAAGCTGTATCAAACGTGTGGGTATTCCAGCCCAAGGCTGGAGAATAGGAATTCGTGCTTAAAACTTGGGTGAGACCGGTTACAAAAGTGGTTGTAAGCACAGACTGTGTGGTATGGCCCAATTTGATGATCATGAGTCTGTCAACCACGCCATTTAGTGCCCTAATGTTAAAGGCAATGGAAGTAATATCTCCAGCACCGCCGCCAGCATTATTCAATTCATCAGCAGTTACCAGATACTGGTGCCGCGCATTCCTGCGCCGATTACCATAGGGACAGGGATACCGGTTCCAGTTGTTAGAGCTTGTCCCACTCCCTATAGTGACAGAAGTACTTTGCTTTTCTCCCCCCGACAGCAAGATATCCGTATATTTTTCATATACTCCAGTTCTGGCATTGATATTTATATTCGACAGAGTTTCCTTAGCCTTGCTTTTCTGCTCTGAACTTTGCAAAGCCTGCACAGGATTATCCTTGCTGCCGAGACTGATTCTTTCGGCAAAAAGAGAACTTATAATGAGTATAATTAGTACAAGAAAAAATACTCTACGCTTCATCTGTACTCCTTTATTTAGCACGATTCCTTTATCCTTGAATGAAGAAATAGACTCAATAAATTGCAAATGTGAAATTCTATCGATATTCGTCAAGCACTATTTGCTTTCATTCCTATTGTATTCTCTTTTTTGAAACAAAACAATCTGCCTAAAACCATGATGCAGCAAGGGTTTAGCGGATCAATACAGATTATTTGCATTTATTGAATTTTGTTGGTTTTTTGAAATTACTGCTGGTTTTCCTGGATTAATTTCCGCTGCCGTTTGTAGATGATTTTGGGGATAAACCCTTGTTTGTGCAGCTTTCGCACCTTAACTTTGGACTTGCTGTTGATTCGGTTTTAACTCGAGTCCACTCGAGCCCTCGAGTTATCTCGAGTTAAAAACGACTTAAAATCAAATTGAAAGCAAAAGCAGCAGTACTGATTTTTGGAGTCCAAACGCCCTCCGATATTACACATTTACTACAAATTACTTAGGTGTTTGGACTTCATCTTGCTCTTGTTTCCTGCCCTAAGAAATCCATTCATCTGAGTTCAGATAGCAAACATCATCCAGCCTGATTTATCGCCCTCAAAAACAGGGGAATGCAAAAAAAAGTCTAATGGCACTTGACAGAAATGCAGTTATATTTACTTATGTAAGTAAAAACAGACAGGGAGTATGAGATAGTGAATCGCGTTATCGGCATCCATCAGTTCAAGCCGGATAAGGTATGGAAATGGAAGCTATTAGAGCAGAAAATGGCTCAGGTACTATCGTTACATGATTATCAGGAGATTCGTCTTTCGGTATTGCAGGATTATACCGAGATCGTGGAAGGCATCACAGCCCTGATGCATGAGGATGAGGCTACTCAGGCTACCGAAGGCATTGTCAGTCTTTCCCCGTCTGATGGCAATCTCAGTTTGCTTACTTTACGTCCGGAAGGAACTATCAGCGTATTGCACTACACCGCTCAGATTGTTAAGGATAGTGATGTGCACCGCTTTTACTATATAGGGCCGATGTTTCGCAAAGGGAAAGAGAGTCTCCCTTCCGAATTTCATCAATTGGGTGTGGAGCTGCTGGGTAGTGCTGCTGTAGTCTCCGAAAATGAGGTTATCTCTCTGGGAGTAAAGATCTGTCAGCAACTGGGACTCAGGGATGTAAAGCTTCAGCTGAATAGCTTTGGCTGCCAGGATTGCCGCCCGCATTTTTTTGAAGACCTGCACTCTTTTTTGAAGGAGCATGAGAGCGAGCTTTGTGCCGACTGCTTTCGTAAGCTTTCTACCAATCCTTTTGCAGATACAGGTTGCACAAACTCCAAATGCAAAGCCGTATATCAGGAAGGACCTATGGTCTTGGATTACCTATGTCAATCTTGCCGCCGAAACTTTTCCAAAGTAAAAAAGATTCAGGCTAATCTGGCCCATCAATACATTGTAAACCCAAAGCTTTTCAAGAATTTTGCCTATTACAACGAAACCGTATTTGACTTTGTAATCAAAGTAAACGGACAGGAACAGGTGATCGGAGGCGGAGGACGCTACGATTATCTGTCACGGATGATTACAGGAAAAAACATCCCTGCCGTGGGATTCTATCTGAATATAGACAGCATCTTTGAGACCATGGAGCGACGCGGACTATTTATGTCCCCGGACAAAGACTTCAGCGTTTTTATATCTACCCAGAGTGAAGACTTGGACATGATGCTCCTGCAGATTGCCCAGGAATTGCACGATAACAACATAAAAACAGTACTGAGCACGGATAAACACAGCATCACAGATGATATAGCCCTCGCTCAAAAAGCGCAGTGTGAACTGATGCTGGTGATCCGGGATGAGAATGTGCGTGAAGGCAAATTGCTCATGCGTGACCTGATCAAAGAACATCAGGATTACATCAAGTTAGACGGCATCATAGATGCCATACTCTTAGCTCGCAAATCTTTAAACAAAGAATAAAGGAGAATATAATGAAATCTATTACGACCCAAAGCGCTCCTGCTGCCATAGGCCCTTATTCCCAGGCAGCCCTCATGAACGATACCCTCTTTATCAGCGGACAGCTGGGTATAGACCCCAAAACCGGAAACATGGCCGAAGGCTTCGAAGCCCAAGCCAGGCTGGTTTTTCAGTATATCAAAGCCATCCTGAAAGCCGCAGACATGGATATGTCCAATGTGGTAAAAGCCAGTGTCTTCCTCAAAGATATGAACGATTTTGGCCAGTTAAACGAGATTTATGCTCGCCAATTCAGCGCTCCCTATCCTGCCAGAGAAGCCATACAGGTAGCACGCCTGCCCAAAGATGGATTGGTAGAAATCTCTGTGATCGCAATGAGGTAAAGCCCTTGAGCATCACTACAAAAGGCGGGGACAAAGGCCAGACTTCGCTATACACTGGGGAAAGAATATCAAAAAGCGACTTGCGCGTGGAAGCCTACGGCACTTTGGATGAGCTGGATGCCTTCATCGGCGAAGCCAAACACCATGTAAGCGAGTATCAGGACGTGAGCAAGCTGCTTATCGAAATCCAAAACCGCCTGTATCGAGTGATGGGAGAACTGGCCACACCTGATGGCTCGTATCCCAAGCCTCTGTGTGAGAGCGAAGTGAATGAGATCACCAGCAGTATTCACCACTATGAAGAAAAGCTGAATCTGAAAGGCTTTGTGATCCCGGGAGCCTGCCTCGCCAGCGCCAGATTGGACATCTGCAGAACTGTGGCACGCCGGGCTGAACGCAGATTGACCGCCCTTGCTCAAACCGCAGAAGTATCCCCTCATCTGCAGAAATACGTGAATCGCCTCTCTGATCTTTTTTACATCCTGGCGCGGCATATAGAAGCGCAGAAAGGGCTATTAACATATAAGGACAAAACTTCGAAGCACTGTAAATAACTAGCTTTGTAGGAAAATAAACATGAAAAGGAGATAGTAATGTATAAAATAGTATTGATCAGACACGGTGAAAGTGAATGGAACAAAGCCAATCTCTTTACCGGATGGACCGATGTGGACCTTTCCCCGCAAGGAGTCATCGAAGCTAAAGAAGCCGGCAAAAGACTGAAAGAAGCAGGTTTTACCTTTGATGAAGCCTTTACTTCTGTGCTCAAACGAGGCATCCGCACTCTCTGGCTGGCGCTGGATGAGATGGACCTCATGCACATCCCTATCCGGCACGACTGGCGGCTGAATGAGCGTCACTATGGCGCCCTGCAGGGTTTGAATAAAGCAGAAACAGCTAAGAAGTACGGCGAGGACCAAGTCCTGAAATGGCGCCGTAGCTTTGATATACCGCCTCCAGCCCTTACCAAAGACGATGAGCGCTATCCTGGCAAGGACCCCCGCTATGCCAATCTGGATGAAAAACAGATTCCCCTGTGCGAATCTCTGAAAGATACCGTAGCCCGCACCATGCCCTTCTGGAATGAAGTAATCATTCCCAGACTGGTAGCAGGACGAAAGATGGTAATCTCCGCCCATGGCAACAGCCTGCGGGCGATAGTGAAGAATCTGGATCATATCTCAGACGAAGATATAGTGAGCCTGAATATCCCCACCGGCATCCCCTTGATCTATGAATTTGACGCTGAATTGAATGTGACTAAACGCTACTATCTGGCTGATGAAGAAGAAGTGAAAGCGCTGGCCGCTAAGGTAGCAAACCAAGCCAAAGGCTGATGTATCCGTAATTTATCAGTGTAGATTGGCAGCCTGTTCTTTTTGTGCAGTCTGCCAATTCTTTTGATCAAACTATCCCGGACAATCCAAGGCTGTGAAGAGATCAGATAACACAACAGCAGAGCAGTAAGGAAAATATGTATAAGATAGTATTTATCAGACACGGCGAAAGCGTTTGGAACAAAGCCAATCGCTTTACCGGCTGGAGCGATGTGGACCTTTCCCAGCGGGGTATCCTCGAAGCCCAAGAAGCCGGAAGAAAGCTCAAAGAAGCAGGCTTTAGTTTTGATGAAGCCTTTACCTCCATGCTCAAACGAGCCATCCGCACTCTGTGGCTGGTCTTGGACGAGATGGACCTGATGTACATCCCCATCCACCAGGATTGGCATCTGAATGGCCGCCATTATGGTGCTCTGGAGGGTTTGAATAAAGCGGAAACAGCCCTGAAATACGGCGAAGAGCAAGTCCTGCTTTGGCGCCGCAGTTTCGACATTGCCCCTCCGCTTCTAACTAAAGACGATGAACGCTATCCGGGCAATGGCCCTCGCTATGCCCATCTGGATGAAGATCAGATTCCCCTGGGTGAATCCCTGAAAGATACCATGGCCCGCACCCTGCCCTTCTGGAATGAAATGATAGTTCCCAGAGTCATAGCAGGACGAAAGATGATAATCTCAGCTCATGGCAACTGCCTGAGATCTATTCTAAAAAACCTGGATCACATCTCCAATGAAGATATAATGAGCCTGAATATCCCTACCGGCATCCCCTTGATCTATGAATTTGATGCTGAATTGAATGTGACTGATAGCTACTATCTGGCTGATTGAAAAAGAGGTGGAAGCTGCAGCAACTAAGGTGGTAAATCCAGCTAAGGACTGAAAATTCCCTTGACTAATATCCGTAGATCAGGATAATGGTTAGAAAAAATAAAAGGAGTCTTATCATGGCTGTAAAGATTGATAAAGATACCTGCATAGGCTGCGGTGCCTGCGTGGATGTATGTCCCGTGAGTGCGCTTTCGATGGAAGATGACAAGGCCGTAGTGGATGAAGGAACCTGCATAGATTGCGGTGCCTGCATCTCTACCTGCCCAGTCACAGCTATCAGCGAATAATACAACCTAAAAGATTGTGGGTGGGGCTGGCAAAAAAGCCAACCCACCTTTTTCTTATAAAAAGAACCATAATACAGGAGTCAATTATGAAACGCTTCAGCATATTTATCTTTAGCATTTTATGTATCAGCAGTTTTGCCGCCATCGAGGTCAGCGGCGTTCAATCCGGGACTTGGTCTGCGGATAATAATCCCTATCAGATTATAGGCGAAGTCACCGTTCCCGTCGGAGAGGTTCTCACCATCCAGCCGGGTGTGATAGTGCAGGCCATGGGCAATTACCGTATCAGGGGCGAGGGCACCATTCAAGCCGTGGGCACCGAGACCGACAGCATCTATTTTCTAAACGGGCAAACCCCGCCCACAAATTATTGGAAAGGCATCCGCCTGGAAAATGAAACTCAGCAGAGCAACTTAATGCACATCGTGATGGAATATGCTGAATATCCCATATTTGCGTCAAATTCTCCGATGGAGGTCTCTTATAGCAGATTCAGTTATGGCGAACGCGGTCTGCAGCTTTACTCTCCCGGAGAAGCTAATCCTGCTACGATGAACGTACATCACAATATCATCGAGCATGTCACGAGAAGCGGCATCACAATCACGAACAACAGCAATGCCTGGGTGCATCACAATGAATTGCGTTACAACGGAACCGGCAGACAGTATTACGCCGCCATCCAGCTGTCCAATCAATCTTCAGAGGGGATAAACAACCCCCTTATCGAGCATAACCACATTCATGACAATCTCAAACAGGGCATCTCAGCCTGGGATGTGGCAAATGCATACGCCATCAATCCCATCATACGCTATAACCACATCGAGGGTAACCTCACCGGCATCTACCTCTTACAGGCCAGCGGGGTGGTGCATGACAATCTGATCATCAATAACTTCATCTCCGGCGATGCCAATAGCGGAGCGGGGATGATGATCAGCGGAGTTACCTCCACGCCCTATGTAGCGGGAAACACCCTCACAGGAAACTTCACCGGATTTTACATTACCAATAATGCGTTGCCGGTTTTGGGCGATTTTTCTGATGACCACGAATTTGCCTATGGTGGAAATATCATTCAGAATAACATTGATGAGAGCAATACCCTGCACTCAATTGCCTGCGCCGACTATCCCAATAGCAACAACGTGATTATGGCAGAAAACAACGACTGGGGTGTATATACCGCGGCGGAAATTGCCATCGGCATCACGGATCATAACGATAATCCGGCTTTGCCCACGGTGGATTTTGAACCCTGGTTTGAACCGATAGAAAGCATCACCATCACGGGCTCATACTCCTGGAATTCTGAGGATTATGACGAGATCTTGCCTGAGGACCTGGAACTGTATCTGGTGGACAGTGAAACCCGTGAGACCCTGGAAGTGCATGAGCTCACGGCCAATCCTTTCAGCTTTGAGACCGAGATTTCCGCCAACGTCTTTGTCTTGCTCCGCGCTGACGATTATGACGCCGGGATCTGGGCTACGGTGGGGACTCTGACAGAGCCCACTGCTTTTGATCTTGCAGCCGGGGATGACGTCGATCTGGGAAATATCTATATCGAGGCCTGGCAACACTATTTTATGCAGCGCACCGGAGATTCCGAGCTTATTGAAGGCCGCGAAGTATGGCCTATCTACAAAAGCCTCCTCTTTCTGGCCTATGACGAGATCGATTACGTTTATGAAGAAGGCGATTACCTGTATATCTACAAGCACGAATATCTTGATGATGAAGGCTGGCATGAGATTCTGTTTGATTGGGGCCAGCAGTATGATAGAATTGGCGTAATTGAGCATGGTGAACAGTGGAATCAGACCAGCGTCGTAGAAGGTCAGATTGTACACAAAGAACTGTGTAGCTTCGTCGATCAAGACGGCAGAATAATGATCAGGAGCGCATTCCCAGACGGTGGCGTTATCACAGGCCAGCGCTTTATAGATTCCGAAAGTGACATCATCTATCTCTATGACGAATCGGGCTATTCCGATCTCTATCTGGATATGGTGCAAACTGCTAATGACGGGCTCTATCTGTATCACAGACCCAATCTGACGCATCCCTCTGAGATGAGCATGAGGATTGCGGAAGAATTCCCCGAACAGACCTACGCCATACATTTCTGGTGGCAGGCACCGGCTGATGACGGCGTGGATTACAATGCCTATCGCATCTATGAGCAGCACTCCCCTGACAATATCGTTCTGCTTGGCACCGTTAGCTTTGACGATGGGCCTGAGTATTATGCCGACTTTGTGACCGGCAGCGGACCGGTGCAGTTTTGGGTGGTGGCCACCGATGGCGAGATCGAATCTGAGCCCAGCAATACAGTAGAATTTGACTTCCCGATCTCTAATGAAGACCTGGTGCTGCAGCCGAGCCTGAACATATATCCCAATCCTGTCTGTTTCAGAGGCGGGCACAGTCTGCAAGTGGTAACCAAGGGGTTTGATCAGGCCGAGCTGAGCATCTATAACATCCGCGGTCAGAAAGTGATCTCCCAAAAGCTGGGCAAGGAGAATTATAGCTGGAATGGCCGGGATCGCAATGGCGAGATTGTCGGCAGCGGCATCTACCTGATGCGTGTGAAGGGTGCAGGCAAGCGCTCCTTCAGCCGCAAAATAATGGTAATTAAATAGGAATGAACATGAGCAAAGCAGAAATTGCTAATCTAAAACACCAATCCGGTTTTAACTGCGCACAGAGTGTGTTATCCGTATTTGCAGAAGACTTCGGACTGCCTCTGGAGCTGGCCATGAAGCTCGCTTCATCTTTTGGCGGCGGCATGAAAATGGCTGCTACCTGTGGTGCGCTCACCGGAGCTTTGATGGCTCTGGGCCTGGCCTGTGGATACTTTGAAGCAGATGATGAAGACCAAAAAGCTGCAAGCGATGAAATGACCATGGAATTGCTCCGGCGCTGGCAGAAAGAAATCGGGCCTACAGATTGCAAAACCATCCTGGGATACGATGTAAGCGATCCAGCCCAAAGAGAGCTGGCCATACAAGCCGGGGCTTTGGACCATCATTGCCCAAAGTGTATAGGCAAAGGCGCTGAAATCCTGGCAGACTTGCTTGCCAAACTTAATTAGCTATATTATAATGCACTACCTGATCTGATACCGCGCTTGTGCCGATCAGATAGGAACGTGCCGCACTATTAATACAATACAGGAGGAAATAATGTCCGAAATTATTTATATCAAAGGACGCGAAATCTTAGATTCCCGTGGAAATCCCACAGTGGAAGCAGATGTACATCTGGAGACAGGTGTGATGGCCAGAGCAGGTGTACCCAGTGGTGCATCTACCGGAGAACGGGAAGCCGTGGAACTCAGAGACGGCGACAAAAGCCGCTATCTGGGCAAAGGTACGCTGAAAGCAGTACAAAATGTCAATGAGATCATCGCTCCCGAGCTCTTGGGCATGGAATCCCTGCAGCAGGCCACGCTCGACAAGATGATGATAGAACTAGATGCTACCGACAATAAGGGCAAGCTGGGCGCTAATGCGATCCTGGCAGTTTCCATGGCAGCAGCCAGAGCCTCTGCGATGGAGATAGAAATCCCGCTTTATCGCTATCTGGGCGGCGTGAATGCCCTCACCCTGCCGGTTCCCATGTGCAACATCATCAATGGCGGAGAACATGCCGACAACAACGTGGATATTCAGGAATTTATGATAATGCCCCTGGGCGCCAAAAGTTTCCGGGAAGCTATCCGCTGGAATGCAGAAGTCTTCCACGCCCTCAAAGCTATCCTCAAAGGCCGCGGCCTGGCTACGTCAGTGGGTGATGAAGGGGGATTTGCTCCCAATCTCAAATCCAATGAAGAAGCCTTCATCGTGATCGTGGAAGCCATCTCCAAAGCCGGATACAAGCCCGGAGAAGATATTTATATCGCAATAGACGCAGCGGCATCTTCCTTTGTACAAGCCGACGGCAAATACGCGATTGACAATAAAGTCCTCTCCAGTGATCAACTGATCTCTTATTACGAAGAGATGGTGGCCAAATACCCAATCTGCTCTATAGAAGACGGCCTCGCTGAAAACGACTGGGATGGCTGGATCATGCAAAATGTAAGACTGGGCGACAAAATCCAGCTCGTAGGTGATGACCTTCTGGTTACCAATCCCAAGCTAATCCGCCAGGGTATCCAAAGGAAAGCCGCCAATTCTGTACTCATCAAACTCAATCAGATCGGCACCGTAACCGAGACTCTCGATGCCATCAATACCGCTCACAAAGCAGGATGGACCTGCGTGGTCTCCCATCGCAGCGGCGAAACCGGAGATACCTTCATCGCAGACCTTGCCGTAGCCATGAATACCGGCCAAATCAAAACCGGCTCTGTCTCCCGCAGCGAAAGAGTGGATAAATACAATCAGCTCATCCGCATAGAAGAAGAACTGGGTGAAGAGGCTTACTTCCCCGGAAAAAGCGTGATCAAACAGCTTAGCTAAACATAACTTACATATATGGATAAGCCTCTCAGATGAGAGGCTTTTTCTGTCTTGATGGTTTTCATGTTGATTTTTTCAAGTCCCGATAGCGAAGCCCATTTCTTATGAGTTTACATCAGCATCATCGGATCGATGTCTATCTGTTTGCTTATCCCCTTTTGGGCTTGAAATCCCTTTTCTATATATGCTACAGCTTCCCGTATCTGGCTGGTAGTTCTCGCTTTGAGGATCACGTGATAGCGAAATAGCTGATTGATCTTGGCAAAAGGCGCGGGGCTGGGGCCCAGGATGATCAGGTCATCACTTTCCGGTGGCAGAAAAGTCCGCTTTAACCTATCCATTTCCTGAACGAGCTCGCCGAGGTCTATGCCCTGATAGAGCAGGCGTGCCAGTCTGAAGGCAGGTGGATAGTTCAGCCGCTTTCTGTAATCCATCTCCTCGAGGGCAAAGCTCTCAAAATCCTGCCGGCTGGCGCATTGGATGGAGTAATGCTCCGGGTTGTATGTTTGGATGATCACCTCTCCGGTTTTTTCTGCACGGCCGCTGCGTCCAGCTACTTGGGTAATCAATTGAAAGCTGCGCTCCGAAGCTCTGAAATCCGGAATATTCAGGCTGATATCCGCATTGATGATGCCCACCAGGGTCACGCCCGGAAAATCCAGCCCTTTTGAAATCATCTGCGTGCCCAAAAGTATATCTATTTCCTGCCGTTTCATGCGTTGATACATGCTCTTTAGATTGCTGCGGGAGCTATCGCTATCCATGCGCAAAAGCTTGGCGGAAGGGAAGAGCATCTTGAGGGTCTGCTCCACTTTTTGCGTGCCGGGGGAGCCGTAGGAAAAGCTGAATCCGTTGCAGGAAGGACAGCGTCTGGGAATGGGATAAAAGTGTCCGCAATAGTGACATTGCATCTCCTCGCGGTCGCGGTGATAGTACATGCTGATCTCACAATTTGGACAGGTAATCAGTTTGCCACACTTCAGGCACTGCACGAAAGAGGAATAGCCGCGGCGGTTTTGAAAGAGGATGACCTGTTCTTTGCGTTCAAGCCGCTCGGCGATAGCACCGGCCAGCTCATCTGAGATCAATTCCGGATTTTGCATGTCGCAGAGATTGATCAGCCGCACTTTGGGCAGAGTATAGTTCATGGGGCGCTTCTTCAGGCGGTGCAATCTGTATTTCCCGCTCTGGGCATTGTGCCAGCTTTCCAGAGAGGGAGTAGCGCTGCCCAGGATGATCTGCGCCCCGCTTTTTTGCGCCCTCAAAACGGCCAGATCACGACCGTTATAACGCGGCACATTATCCTGTTTATAGCTGCTTTCATGTTCTTCATCCACTATGATCAGCCCCAGATTTTGCATCGGGGCAAACACAGCGCTGCGAGCTCCGATCACCAGCCGGCAATCTCCGCTTTTTATCTTCTGCCACTCTGCAAATCTCTGATTTTCGGTCAATTGACTGTGCATCACTGCCAGGTTCTCGCCAAAGTGAGAATCAAAGCGGTCCAGCATCTGCGGGGTGAGTGCTATCTCCGGAATCAAAAAGATCACGCTGCTGCCGGCCTCAAGGTACTTGCGAATGATCTCTATATAGACCTCAGTCTTGCCAGAACCGGTGATGCCATACAGAAGATGAACCCGGTATTTGCCGTAGTCCTCCAGGATTTCTTTGACAGCCTGATTTTGCTCATCAGTCAGGGTGATATCTTTCGCTCCGCTGCCTTTTTCCCGGAGCAGGCCGGAATTTTGCACCTCTTTCGGGAAAATGCGGATGATACCTTTCTTGACCAGACCTTTTAGGGCGCTGTAAGATATCAGGCTGCTGATATCTGCCATCAGAAAGGGACTTTCCGGCTGCGTCTTGATCAGCTCCCAAGCCTCTCGCTGTCTCAATGGAAGGTCGTTTTCTTCAAAATCCAAGCCGGTGGTTTCGATGAAATTCTTTTTTCTGGGCTTGTCCCGATGCTTAATCCTGTGTGCCAGGGTGATGTATCCGGCGCTTTGGGCAGCCTCTGCGATGCGGTAAACCGGATAATCCGGTCGGCTTTGTTTGAGCTCAGACAGCTTCAGTTTGTCCTGCTTTTGCAGGGCTTCATACAAAATGAGATAGTCCTGCGGAATGTCTCTATCCGTACCAATCCAGCTGGCTTCAGCATCCACATCGCATTGCAAGCGGCTGGGCAGCATGGCAAAAAGAGCTTTCCCCACTGAACAATGATAATACCAGGCCATCCACTTTGCCATCTCCAAAAGCTCTTCAGGCAAGACCGCCGCTTCATCCAGGACCTCTACCACGCTTTTATAGCGATAATTCTCCGCCTTCAGCTCCTCCATACAGATGCCGAGCATCAGCTTTGCCCGCAGCGGAACCAAGACCCGGGCACCAAAAGCTATGCGCTGAGAGCTACTATAACTGAAATCCTTATCAATCCCCAAGGGAAGACATACTTTGTAATAATACATGAATTGAAGACATCTGAAAGCAGGTTTTTTGTCAATATAAAGCTTCCTCATGAGTTCGGCAAGCTCAGTTGCTTTGCGATCTATCTGCTTCGTCTCTTTCGTTATGCCAGGAAATGCAGGCATTCCCCCATTTTACGAGAGTCTGATTATGAACTGGTCGGTATTTGCTATCTGAAATGCCGTCCCTACAGGACTCTATAACCTTGTGTAGCTGTAGTTTGCTATCTAAAATGCCGTCCCGATGGGACTCGGATTAGGAGGATATTAATGCTGGAATCATGAATCTTAACTGCCAAAAGTATAAATTAAAACACATAGGCATAGATGATAGCTAAGATACTATCATTAATTTCATTATCAAAAGAGTGACTCGATATTTTGGGGGAATGCCAGCAGGAAATGTTGTTGACAAGAAAAGTACTTAGATTTAAAAGTGGATTTAGCGAATAGTGAAGACCTTAGACTTATTCGCATAGTCCAATAATTGAATGTCAGGGAGATATAAATGCAATTACAATATTACGAAAGCTTCTGTGATTTCGAATCAACGAAGCATAGATATGCTATTGAGAATAGTGATGCTCTCAGTGTACTTACGAGCATGGACAGCAATTCCATAAACTTAATTATTACTTCCCCTCCATACAATATTGGGAAGTCTTACGAAGTTAAAACCTCGATAGAATCATACCTCAAAACGCAAAGTGGCTGCCAAGCCTGATGAGTGGAAAAACCTCAGCATCTTTGGAGAGCAAAAATGAAGATAGCAAAGACCTTTTCACACATGAACGGTGAGGAATACTTGATTGTCCATCACAAACCCTTATACGATGAAATCAAGAGAGTAATAGCCAGTATTGATGCTGAATCGTGCAAAACAAAAATCAGCAAAGAAAAGACGAAGAAAGGCGAAATTTTGTATAGTCCGGCTGATCTGAACTTAGCCTTTAAAAACAATTTTTCAGCTTTGAATTGGGCAGAATCAAGATATAGCTACTATATAACTCATAATAGAGAACTGATGCTTGCAAGTTTGGATATGCCTGCGGCTCAACAGAAGGAATTCCTCGAATCAAAAGGAGAGAAAAACCCAATCTACAGCTATAAGCAAACTGACTTTGTAAAAGACAAGGTGGCTGTAGAAGTTCAATTCGGGGAATATGCCTTCGTCGCCTTTGACTTGTTTGTTAAGCACATGCTGTTTTTCTCAGGTGGTGTTATCAATCTGGGAATTGAGATATTGCCCATGAAGTCTTTGCAAGCTCAGATGTCCAGCGGCATAGCATATTATGAGGGGGAGGTCTATAACGTTATGCGTCAAGGCAGAAGCAGTCCACCGGTACCACTACTGATTATCGGTATTGAGCCCGAATAATAATAGCACGTATCAGGCTGTTATAGCCTCCCTTTCTTATCTTACCTGATTTCAGGATCAGAGCAGGCCAGTGATATCGCCATCGTGTCCCACATCCACTGCTTCGGCACTGGGCTTTTTGGGCAGGCCGGGCATACGCATTATTTCACCGGTGATGGGGATCAAGAATCCCGCTCCACTGGCTATTACTATCTCCCGCACTGTGACCAGGAAGTCTTTGGGACGGCCAATAAGGTTCGGGTTATCGGATAGGGATTTTTGGGTTTTGGCAATGCAAATCGGCAGTTTATCAAAGCCGTATTGATTGATCTTCTTCAGGTCGGCTTTGGCATCGAGGGTGTAATCCACAGCTTCGGCTCCATAGATTTCGGAAGCAATGGTAAAGATTTTGTCTTTTACAGGGGAGTCCCAATCGTAGAGTCCGTGGGATGTGCAGACGTCGGCATCTGCCAGTTTCACGATCTTTTCGGCCAGTTCCAGGCCACCTTCGCTGCCTTTGGCAAAGTACTCCACGGTGCTTACTTCAACCCCGGCATTTCTGACAAAGTCTTCCACTATCTTGAGTTCTTCTTCCGTATCAGTGGGAAATTTATTGATGGCTACCACGGATTTCATCCCAAACTTTTCGATGTTTTCCATGTGTTTGGCCAGGTTCACCAGTCCATCTTTCACCGCTTGGGGATTAGGTTCGGAGAGATTTCTTACCTTCACTCCTCCGTGGATTTTCAGCGCTCGCACGGTGGCTACCAGAACTACGACATTAACGCAGAATCCGCCATATTTACACACCAGATCAAAAAACTTCTCGGCTCCCAGATCAAAGCCAAATCCTGCTTCTGTAACGGTATAGTCACATAGGCGCATGGCTGTTTTGGTGGCAAGGATGCTATTGGCACCCTGGGCGATATTGGCAAAAGGACCGCCGTGCACAAAGGCGGGAGTATTTTCGGTGGTTTGTACGATATTGGGCTTTAAGGCATCCTTGAGCAGAGCGGCGATAGCCCCTTCATAGCCCAATTGATGTACCTTCACCGGTGCTCCGGAGTAAGAAATCCCCACCGTAATATTGCCGATGCGCTCTTTGAGTTCATCCATGTTGTTGGAAAGGCACAGTATCGCCATAATTTCGCTGGCGGCGGTGATATCAAAGCCGTCTTCTCTGGGAAAGCCCTGCTTGCGTCCTCCCAGGCCTATCACAACGTCCCGCAGCATGCGATCATTCACATCCAATACTCTTTTCCAGGTAATGCGGCGGGGGTCTATCCCCAGTTCGTTATCAAAATAAATATGATTGTCCACCAGAGCCGCAAGGGTATTGTTGGCAGCGGTGATGGCATGGAAATCTCCGGTAAAATGCAGGTTGATATCTTCCATGGGAAGCACTTGAGACCAGCCACCTCCGGCGGCTCCGCCTTTGATGCCAAATACAGGGCCCAAAGAGGGCTCGCGCACGGCAACTATGGACTTTTTCCCTATTCTATTGATCGCTTGAGAGAGCCCGATGGCTACGGTGGTTTTCCCTTCACCGGCGGGAGTGGGAGTGATGGCGGAGACCAGGATCAATTTCCCGGTAGGGTTATTTTCACTGGCAAAAAGGGTTGAATAGCGGATTTTAGCTTTGTATTCTCCATAATGATCCAGGTCTTGCGGGCTCAGCCCGATTTTCCCGGCTATTTCATCAATATGTTTAAGTTTAGTAAGATGACCGATTTCGATATCAGAAAGCATTTTGTACTCCTTGGCTATATTTACACTTATATAAAAGTTAATCTGATTTAGGGGTTCGGCAAGCGTGATCTGGCAAAAGGAACTTTTAGACCCGTTTGCTGCGAAAAAGCACCACAGAACCGATCAAAGCAGGGATTAGCTCATGAAATACAAAGAGACTGAGGGTGGCGGCCACAGCCTGCTCCGAGCTGAAATTAAACGCTTCCAGAAAGTGGATGGCAAAGCCTTCCCTGAGCCCCAGCCCCGAGATGGTGATGGGGATGGAATTTGAAACATTGGTCAGCCCCATCCCGATCCAGGTGTCTATCGCTGAGATCACGCCCAGATGGTTCAGGATAATATAATATTGCAAATACATCAACAGGGTATTGGCGATCTGCAAAAGCATCATTTTGGGAGCTTGCGCAGCATAGGCCGGCAGATGAACCCGCAGGGAAGGACGCAGCCGCATGATCAAAGCTGCCCAGAGCGGCAGAAAGGCAGCGAAGACTATCAGCGCCATCCTTATATATACACTTAGTTCCGGAAAGAAGAAAAAGGCAGCGATGGCAGCAAAAGTCCAGGTAGCCCAGGTCATAAACAGCCGTTCAGCGCTGGTGGCGACTATCGAAGCCAGCAGACTGGTATTCTTCAGATAAAGTACCTTGGCAAAAGAAGCGTGACCCCCTGGAATCAAAAACCGCAGAGGTAAAGCCAAAAGATAGGTGGCTTGAACCTGCCGACGATTGTAGATATAACCGGCATTCAGATGCAAAGCGCAACGCCAGTTATTACTCTGGATGTAGTGCCTGAGGATGGACAGAGCAAATACGCCAATAACGCTGAGCAAAGGAAGGCTGCCAGCGTAGCTCAGCGCCGAGGCCAGATCGATCCGGCGGAAAATCAGATAGAGCAGCAGCAGCGTGAAAAGTGCTTTGGCTATATAGCTTAGCCTTTTGTAGCGCGGGGATTTCTCGCGCTTGATCAGCTCGTGAATTCGGCTATACACGCTTCAAATACCTCTTGGAGAAGTTCCTGCCGGGGCGCCTGGATATGCCCATCTTCCATCATAGCCCGGCACAAAGCGCGGGTCTGAGTGATTTCTTTCAGAGCCTGATCATAGACATCCTGACGGCTCCTTTGCACGCAGGCCAGACCTTCCTGCATCGCCTGAGCCGCTACATCTGCCGCCACCTGGGCAAAGACCTCTGTTTCATCCATAGTGGGGATGATGCTCTGGTCATCGATGCCTCTGGACTGGGCAAAATTCGCCAGAGAATGCGCTGCGGCTATGGCCATGCCATCTGATATCTTACAGGCCTGAACCATCAGCACGCCTTTCAGGATGCCGGGGAAGCCCACGGAGTTATTTACCTGATTCGGAAAATCTCCCCGACCTGTAGCCACAATGCGAGCTCCGGCCTGATGGGCATCATAAGGATATATCTCGGGGACGGGATTGGCACAGGCAAAAACTATGGCATCATCCGCCATGAGGCGAATCCATTCTGGCTTGATAGTGCCGGGCCCGGGAGTGGAAAGAGCGATCAGAATATCTGCACCTTGCATGGCAGATTCCATGGTGCTAAGCTGCTGAGGGTTGGTCTTTTCAGCCAGCGCCCACTGCTTGTATTTGTCTTTGTTATCGCGCAGGTCAATGCGTCCGGGATGCAGTCCGCCTTTGCTGTCAAAGATGATCAGATTATGCGGGTCCAGACCGGATTGCAGCAGGAAACTGGCGATGGTGCTATTGGCAGCGCCGCAACCGTAAAGCACGACCTTGCTACTGGAGATATCCCGGTTTGTGAGCCTTAAGGCGTTGATCACACCGGCCAGGGTCACACAGGCGGTGCCTTGGGCGTCATCATGCCAGATGGGGATATCACAGCTTTCACGCAGCTCATCCAATACCTTGTAGCAATTTGGCTGGGAGATATCTTCCAGATTCACGGCGCCCACGCTGGGCTGCAGCATCTTCACAAAATCTATCAGTTTTTGGGCATCAGGCTTGCCTTTTGCGTCGCGGTTATCCACGCATAAAGCGATGGCATCGCAGGCGCCCAAATACTTCATCAGCATGGCTTTGCCTTCCATCACTCCAAGGCCTCCGGAAGGGCCGCAATCGCCATCTCCCAAGACCCTGGTGCTATCCGAAACCACCGCTACCAGATTGCCGCGATTTGAAAGCTGGTAAGAGGCATCAGGATTGTCCCGAATGGTGGTGGAAACCTGGGATACGCCGGGGGTGTACCAGACGTTGAACCAATTGAAGCCATAGATGCCAGCCTTGGGCAGACTTTGCATCTTGCCCCGATATGCGGCATGCATCTTTTCTGAGAGCTGCTTCAAAAAAGAGGTCTGGGCAGCAGCAACGAACTGCTCGGGAAGTTCGGAGCGAAAGGCCTCTCCGAGATTAGATAAGTCCAATTTTATTTCTTGCATACGATGATCCTTCAAAAGCTTTTGGAGATTCTTTTTGATCAGGGGAAATCTGTCAAGCTTTGCTATCCAGGCATTCCCCCATTTTACGAGAGTCTGATTATGAACTGGTCGGTGTTTGCTATCTGAAATGCCGTTCCTACAGGACTCTATAATCTTGTGTAGCTGTAGTTTGCTATCTAAAAATGCCGTCCCGATGGGACTCGGATTAGGAGGACATTAATGCTGGAATCATGAATATTCTTCTAATTCGAGTCCCAGCATGGCGGAATTTTTGATAGTAAACCACATCTGTACAGTGGCTTGAGTCCCATAGGGACGCCATTTTACATGAAAACTGATGGAGTCCAAATGCCTTATGATATTGAGCATTTACTATCCGTTAATTAGGCGTTTAGACTTCATTTTCCTGCCCTCATTATCGATTGTGAAATCCATTTCATGTGAGTTCAGATAGAAAAAACCGACCAGTTCATAATCAGACTCTGGTAAAATGCAGGAATGCCAGGAAACATTTTCATTGACAGCTTTTCAGCATCCTCATGAAGATAAATCCATATAAAATTGTCCCAAGTTTGAGGTATGTATTATGAAAATAGAAGAACTGAATTACTATTATAACAAATTCAAGTTCGGCGAAGATATCTTTCATCAGCTGATGCAAAGAAGGGTGCGGGACATACTGTTAGTTTCCACTTTTTATGACGCTTTTATCTTTGAGCAGGATGGCAGGCTGTCGGAACAAATCTTCGGTGAATATCGGCAACTAAATCTCTCCACTGCTCCCAGGATTACCTCGGTGCCCACCGGTGCTGAAGCTTTGGAAAAGCTAAAATCTCATTCCTATGATCTGGTAATCACTATGGTGCGCATCGGAGAGATCGGCCCCTTTGAGCTAGCCCGGCGGATAAAGGAAACTCAACCCGATCTCACTGTGCTACTGCTTTTGAACGTGGGCTCGGATTATCAGATTTGGGAAAGACACGAAGCAAAGCGTAGATACATCGACGACGTATTTCTCTGGAATGGAGATACCAAGCTCTTTCTGGCCATGGTTAAAAATGTGGAAGACAATATGAATGTGGAATACGATACTTCCCACGGTTTGGTAAGGGTCATCCTTTTGGTGGAAGACTCCGTGCATTATTATTCCATGTTTTTGCCTTCTTTGTATTCGGTAATTATGAAGCAGACTCAGAGGCTGATCGAGGAAGAGCTGAACGATAGCAAAAAGCATCTTCGGATGCGGGTGCGCCCCAAGGTGCTGATGGCACATGATTTTGAAGAGGCTATCCGTTTGTATGAAAAATACAAGGATTACCTGCTCTGCGTGATCTCCGATGTTCGCTTTAAAGTAAAGGGTGAGACCGATGCGCAGGCCGGAATCAAACTGATCAAGCATGTAATGGCAGATAACATAGGTTTTCCGATGATCCTGCAATCTTCCGAGGATGCGAATGAAAAGATAGCGCATGATCTGAACGTGCATTTTTTGAATAAAAACTCCAGGCATCTCTTCAAAGACCTGCGGAAATACATGGTTTACAATCTGGGTTTTGGTAATTTCATCTTTCGCAGACCGGATGGCGAAGTGATCGGCGAAGCTGCCAATATCGCAGAATTTGAAGAGAAGATTCTCAGAATACCAGAGGATTCCCTGGAATTTCATAGCAAGTTCAATCACTTTTCAAACTGGCTGATTGCTCATGGAGAGATTCAAATCGCCAAAAAGATCCGTCCCATGAGGATCGATGACTTTGATACCAGAGATGAATTGCGTGAGTTTCTGCACCTAACCTTCCGTACAGTCCGCATCGAAAAGAACCGAGGTAAGATCATTAATTTTGATGCGGTTTCACTCTCGGAGCTGAATCAGGTTATCCTTCTTACAGAAGGTTCTCTGGGCGGTAAAGGCCGGGGATTGGCTTTTCTCAATTCGCTTTTATGCACTATGGAATATGAGAAGAAGTTCGAAAACACCTCAATATCCCTGCCTTCCACGGCTATCATCGGTACTAATGAATACGATCAATTTATCGAGCGCAATCGCATCGTAGAAAGCGTGCAAGGTAAAAGTGATCTGGAAATAGACGAGATATTCATCCGGGGACAGCTGTCTGAAATCCTGGTAAAGCGCTTGGAAATCTATCTGGAAGAGGTGAAGTATCCCATTGCGATACGCTCTTCCAGCCTTTTTGAGGATTCCGAGGCCCAGCCGCTGGCAGGAGTGTATCGCACCTTCATGTTGCCCAATAATCACAGCGATAAATCGTACCGTCTGAGACAGCTGATGGATGCGATCAAACTGGTCTTTGCCTCTGCGTATTCCAGCGAAGCACGGAAGTTCTTGGAATCTTTGAACTTTGTGGCCGAAGAAGAGAAAATGGCGGTCATCATCCAGGAAACCGTAGGCTGCCATAAGGGTGGACATTATTATTATCCTCATATCTCTGGAGTGGCACAGTCTCACAACTTTTACCCTACCAGATATATGCAGCATTCAGACGGCATAGCCAATATCACCCTGGGGCTGGGAAAAGCTGTGGTAGAAGGCAAAAATAACTTCCGCTTCTGTCCCCGCTATCCCGATATTGATGTGCTGACCCAGGAAGAAATTGTGCGAAATTCACAAAAGGAATTTTATGCCCTTAATCTGGCTAAAAGCGACTTTGATTTGATCCGCGGAGAAGAGATCACCCTCTCCAAACTGTCCCTGAAAGATGCTGAAGCGCATGATAGCTTGCGCTATCTGGCTTCAGTATGGAATTATGATGATGCCCGTCTTACAGACAATCTGCAAGACAGCGGACTCAAAGTGCTGACCTTCTCCAGCATCCTGAAATACAATCACTTCCCTTTGGCCAGGATCGTGCAAGAACTGCTGGAAATTGGCGAGATTGCCCTGGGCATACCCGTCGAAATAGAATTTGCGGTGAATCTTGAACCGGAAGATTGCCACGCCGATAAGCCCACTTTTTACATCTTGCAAATCCGCCCCCTGTCTGTAAGTATGGATAGTTATCAGATTGATCTCAAACACATAAAGAAAAGTGAACTCCTGATGTACTCCGAGCATAGCATGGGCAATGGCCTGATCGAAGATCTGTACGATGTGATCTATCTGGACCCCGATTCCTTTGATAAGACCAAGACCTACGATATGCAACAGGAGATCGAGATATTTAACCGCAAAATGGCCAGGGCAGACAAGCGCTACATCCTGATCGGGCCGGGCAGGTGGGGCTCCAGAGATAGATTTCTGGGCATCCCCGTGCGCTGGCCTCAGATCGATAGAGCAAAAGTAATCCTGGAAACTGGACTCAGGGATTTTATCGTTGAATCTAGTCAGGGAACTCACTTTTTCCACAATCTGGTGGCAATGAATGTGGGCTATTTCTCTATACCCTATTTATCTCAAATAGATTTTGTAGATTGGGATTGGCTGCAAAAACAGGCTCAAATCGAGAAAGGAAAGTACTTCGTGCATGTAGAATTTGACCATCCCCTCAAGGTAATGATGGATGGCAAAACCGGTACCGCAGTGATCTATAAATAAAACCTTCTGTATAGCCACTCTGTAATCTCCGTATATTTCCGGGCAGAAATCCGGATTACCGAACTGCTTTCACTGGAAATCTAAACCGTGCTTGCACTTTTTGCTTGACAGTATTACAGTCTTATTCGCTTATGTAGCAAACTGCATAATTATATACTTATAGGAGAAATAGATGCTTACCATAGACTGGAAAGAAAGGCTGACCTTAGATACAGAAGACTATCTATTGCATAAACTGCCAAAAAAGGATTATGATTTTGAGATCATATTTATCGCATATCCGGAACGGGTCAATGGTAAGATACCCTCCGAAGTTATCACGTTTATCAGCGGAGTAATGGTCCGCAAAATAGCAAAGAAACACCTTGACTACATCCCCTTTTACAAACACCTGTGGTTAAAGAAGGAAGACTACGGCAAGCTTGCATTTGGTGGCATTATAGCTAAACTGATGAGGAAAAATCCCGATGTTTATATCCCCCTTTTGGAAGAGATGATGCATGCGGAAGGCAATACCTCCCAAATAAATGCCCTTCTGGATAAAGTGATGCTTCCCCTGACCCGCAGAAAACCCGAAGACTATCTGGAGAAAGTGCTGCAGTGGACCAAAAGCGAGAAAGAGGAGATTGCTTGGGCAGCCACCAATCTCTGCTTGAAACTGATCAAGCGCAGAGAGGACCTCATCCCCCAGGTGCTTACCCATTTTGAGAACCAGTGGGTGTATCCTCTGGGAGAAGTTCAGGGGCTGCATGTAAACTTCCTCAAGACCGTTGCAAAGCTAGACCCAGAGGCATATTACTCTGTATGGGAAGAATTTGGCTTTTCACGAGACCCTCAGATCGTGGAGCTGCTCTGCGCCGCAATAGTGGATTACCATCCTGAGATAATGAAAGAGGTAGAGCTTTGGACCAAAAGCGGCAATGCCAGAGTGAAAAAAGCCAGCCTCTCTGCGATGAAAGTATTGAAAAGAAAGAAAGGAGCCAGGGCTTAGTGGACTTGAGTGTATTTATTACCAAAACTGGAATGGAGCGCATGCAAAAGCGCATAAACGCTCTGATGACCGAGCGTCCGGAAGTGATAAACTTAGTTACTATTGCCCGTGAATTTGGCGATCTGAGTGAAAATGCGGAATACAAGGCCGCTCGCGAAAGGCAGCGCGCCATAGATTCTGAGATAGATTATCTGAGGCGCAGAGCCTCGCAATTGAAAGTGATAGACCCCAGCGGCTTTCCCAAAGATGCAGTTCGCTTTGGTAGCTCTTGCAGGATCAGCGATTGCAACACGGCAGAAGAGCTTGTCTTCAAGTTGGTAGGAGCTGCAGAATTGAACTTTTATGAAGATGAAGATGATGTGCAGGTGGTCTCAGTGGTCTCTCCCATCGGGAAAGGACTGCTGGGCAAAAAGCCGCATGAAATAGCCGTAATCAGCGCACCAATGGGTGAACGCCGGCTCAAGATACTTGAAATATTATAGAAAATAAAGCAATAAATGGAGAACAGATGAAAAAGACCAAAGCCCCTAAAAAGAGTGAATTTGCGTATGAACGCAAGAACTTTTGGAAAGACGCTCCTGTAGCAGAACAGAAAGACGCCATGGAATATGCCATAGCCTATAAAGAATTCCTGAATCAAGCCAAGACCGAACGTGAAGTTACAGCCTGGACGGAAAAACTACTCAAGAAACATAAATTTGTCGATATACATAAAAAAGCAGGGGCCAAAAAGGTATATAGTATCTTCAGAGAAAAGACCATGGCTATAGCGATCCTGGGCAGTGAACCCCTTAGTGAAGGCTTCAATATGGTAGCCGCACATATTGATTCTCCCAGAATCGATCTCAAGCAGAATCCGCTCTATGAAGACGGCAATACCAAGATGGCCTGCATGCGCACTCACTATTATGGTGGGATCAAGAAGTATCAATGGGTTTCCACTCCCCTGGCTTTGCATGGCGTGATCGTCAAACAAGATGGCAGTGTGCTGAATATCAGCATCGGTGAAAAAGACGATGAGCCGGTCTTTATCATTCCGGATTTGCTGCCTCATCTGGCTGCCAAAGAGCAGTATTCCAAAAATCTTAGTGACGCCATCGATGCCTCCAAGCTCAACCTCGTCTTCAGCGGGATGGTAGAGCCCTCCGGCGAAGAAAAGGAAGCCGCCAAAGCCTTTGCCCTGAAAGCCTTGAATACGGTATATGGCATCACCGAGGCGGATTTCCTTTCAGCTGAATTGCAATTGGTACCCGCCATCAAATCCCGGGATGCCGGCCTTGATAGCTCTATGGTAGTGGGATACGGACAGGATGATAGAGTCTGCGCCTATACGGGTATTACCGCCCTTTTGGCAAATCAAGACCAAAAACCAAAGCGCAGCATGATAGTGTATCTTTCCGACAAGGAAGAAGTGGGAAGTCAGGGTGCCACCGGAGCACATTCCGTCTTTATTCAGGATTTTGTATCCGATCTGATGGCATACAATAACGAAGATAATAACAGCGCAAACCTGCGTAAAGCCTTTATCAATTCCTACATCCTTAGTGCAGATGTAACCGCTGCCATGGACCCGAATTACCCCAATGTGCATGAAAAAGAGAACGCTGTAATCCTGAATTTCGGCATCGGAGTCTCCAAATTCACAGGATCACGTGGGAAGTATGGCTGCAACGACGCCGATGCAGAATTCGCTGCAAAAGTGCTCAAACTCTTCACCGAAGCCGGAGTTTTCTGGCAGACAGGAGAGCTGGGCAAGGTGGATGAAGGCGGCGGCGGCACCATCGCTTACATCCTGGCCAATCTCGGCGCCCGGGTGATAGACTGCGGAGTAGGCATCATGGGAATGCACTCTTTATATGAGCTAAGCTCCAAAGCCGATATCTATTCCACATACAAAGGCTATAAAGCATTCCTGGTCAATAAGTAGAACTTTTAACATAGGAGAAAATCATGAAGCAAATTCTAACAATGACTCTGGTGATGATACTCTTCACCGGATGCGTAAGCAATCAAGCTTTCCGCAAACAGCAAAGCAGATTGCAAAGTATGGAAGCTGAGATCGCACAAAACGAAGAAGAGCTTGTGGTTTTGCGCAAAGAAATCATGCAAAGCCGCAGAACTCCAGGCAAAGCCACTACTGCTGGAAGCATGGATCAAATCAATCTGCAGCTTTTGCAAAACGAAGAAGACATGAAAGCCATCATCCAGGAACAGATGGAGCTTTCGGCTTCCCTTGGCCTGCTTACCGAAAGTGTAGGAAGCGCAAACCAGGCTTTCATAAACAGGATAAGCGATCTTGAAAACAGGGTAAATATGCTTTCATCTGTAGGCCTCAGCTCAGAGAAAGCTGCCGCCATGGCTTCAGCAGCAAGCAGCTCTACCGATTTGCAGAAACAAGTGAATCGTATGTCTGGAGACCTGGCTGATATCCGCTCTGAACTGGATGCTCTGAAACAGGCCATCGCCACTGCACCTGAGACCGTATCGAGCCCCACTCAGGCAGCTTCTTCCAAAGAACAAGCCGATTATGAAAAAGCCCGAGACCTTTATTATGAAGGTAATTTCAGCAAAGCGCTCACTCAGCTTGACCAATTCCTGGCAGATTTCCCCAGCGGCAAATATGCTGGCAACGCCGTATATTGGAAAGGTGAAAGTCATTACGCCATGGGCAATATGCCAAATGCTCTGCGTGAGTTTCAGAACGTGATTTCACGTTATCCCAAGTCCTGGAAAGTAGCCGATGCCCAGCTCAAGATTGGCATGAGCTACATGAATATGGGAGATCACCAGTCTGCAAAATCCGAGCTGAATAAGCTGAAAAAAGACTACCCCCAATATTCCAGAATGGATTTGGTAAACCGCTTTCTGAATGAGCTTAAATAGGCAATAGTGACAAAAGATCGTGCCCTTGCGCTCCTGATAACAGCATTGCTGCTTGCCCATGCCATGATGGCGTGGGCAGAGCAGCCTGATGATGAACTGGAGACTATCGCCAGCGATATCGCAGAAGTCATAGCTCTTGATCAAGCTTTGTTTCTGGATTTGCGCTGCGGCGAATTCACTCCCGCTTTGTCACAGAATCTCAGTCAATTGCTGCTAGAGCGAGGCGCCGATATCAGACACAGCGCTACCCACTCTTTTTACACAGATTTTGACACCGAATCCGAGAGTATCTCGCTGGATGAATATGACCTTCAGCAAGCGCTATTGGTGCAGGTGCAAATGAATATTAAATGGGTTACAAAGGAGCATAAAAGCTTCTTTTCATATCGTACCCAGCGCAAGGCGGTGCACAGCTTTGAAGTAAAACAGATTCAGCTTCCGGCTCGTAAGCTCATCGATATAGATAGCTTTGATTATGAGCAGTCAGACGATGCGCAGAGCACTCTGTCTGCCCCTCACCTGCGTTGGTTTGAACCGCTGATAGCCACCACCGCTATCGCTTCTATCATATTTTTACTATGGACTATCGAATAAAGGACATCTGATGAAACGATACCTTAGCTTTTTAATGCTGATCATACTGCTTTTCAGCGCTTGCAGCAAGAATAAAGCAGAGCTCACTACAGAGCAAAAATTAGCTCTGGCGGATGAGCAATATGCCAGGGGAAAATACTCCAAAGCCGCCATACTCTATGACGAGATTTCTTTTGAAAGGAAGTCTGCGGCCACGGCTTATGCTACTCTACGCTTGGCAGACAGCTATTTTGCCATGAACAAATTCACCGATGCCAGGCTAAAATATCAGCAGTTTATAGATGGCTTTCCGGATCACACCAATGCTGCGGATGCGTATTTCCGAATAGCCTTGTGTTACTTTGAAGAATCCCTGAAGCCGCCTTATGATCAGACTGAGACGGTAGCAGCCATTGAGACTTTCGGGATTTTCCTGGAACGCTTTCCTAAAGACAGCAGATATGAAAGAAGTCTGGAATATATCCGCCGGGCCCAATACAAACTCATTGAAAAGAAATATGAAAATGGCTATATCTATTACAAGATGAAAGATTACAGCGCTGCCCTGATGTATTTTGATGAAGTGATAGCCCTGGGCAATACCGATGCTTTGGACCGTAAATCGCTATACTATTCTGCCAAGCTCCATCTGCATCAGAAAAACCACGAAGCGGCCAATGCAGCTTACACACGCCTGAAATCCCGCTATCCGGGAAGTAAAGAAGCGCAGAAGCTGGAAAAAGAGTTTAATTGACATGGCTCAATATGAAATTCTGACCGGTGCCTATGCCATTCTGGGCGGGAGCTTTGATCCCATCCACAATGGACACCTGTATCTGGCCAAAGAAGTGCTGAGTCTGAGCCCAATCCACAAGGTGATTTTGGTGCCCAGCTACAATCACAATTTCAAAGGTGAAGATATAGTCCTGGATTATGACTGCCGGCTGGCTCTGGCTCAAGAAGCGATAAACAGCTTTACCCCTTTGCACTTTATCAACCACCCCGTGGAGGATTTTCGCCCGCCCATCGAAGTCTGGGATGCTGAACGCGGAGAAAGCGGATATACCAGCGATCTGGTGCGTAAATTAATCAAACAAAATCCCGAACAGAGCTTTGCCTTCATCATCGGGGCCGACAATCTGCAAAACCTTCCCAATTGGCATGACTTTGCCTGGTTGAAACAAAATCTGCATTTTATCGTGCTTCCGCGTCCGGATAGCGTTATGTCTTGCGATGTATTATCACAGATCAAGCATACTATCCTGGATATGCCGCTCTGCGACATATCATCTTCAGATATCAGAGCCAAAATCAGCGCAGGAGAAAGCATCTCCGGCCTGGTTCCCGAGGAGCTTGAGCTGCGCATCCGCGATCTGTATCTGGCCAAAGCTTGACTAAGAAAAGGTTTTTGGACACAATCCCGCTGAGCCCAAAACAAAGCCAGCGGGAAGAGATTACAAACGCCGTCACCCATGGTATCGGAGTGGGATTTGCCATCGCCGCGCTGGTGATCTTGGTGGTATATGCAGCCCGCATCAGCGATACCTGGAAGATAGTCTCTTACAGCATCTATGGCGGCACTTTGATCACGCTTTTTTTGTCTTCCACCTTGTATCACGCCTTCACCCACCCTTATATAAAACGCTTTTTCAGGATACTGGACCATTCCTCCATCTTTTTACTTATCGCCGGAACCTATACTCCGGTGACCATCGGCACCATGCGGGGCGGCTGGGGCTGGACTATGTTTGGCCTCATCTGGGGCCTCACTATTGCCGGAATCTGCCTGAAGATATTTGCCATGCGTAAGCTAAAATGGATATCGACTGTGATTTATCTGCTGATGGGCTGGATCATGATAATAGCGATCAAGCCGCTTTTGGCCTGCGTAAGCAGCACTTTTATTACCTGGATTTTGATCGGCGGAGCGGCATACTCTCTGGGTGTGATCTTTTACATTGCGCGTAAAATGCCCTACCATCACGCAATCTGGCATCTCTTTGTTTTGATCGGCAGCATCTGCCACTTTATTGCAATGTTCCAGCTGATGTGCTAAAGTAGTGCACACACACTGTGCCGTCCTAAATAAGTTGACACCTAACCCAAGGATAAGGAGGTTTTCAAGAGCGTGACAGCCTTGTGGTAGCGTCTGGATTCGCTTTTTTGATGTACATGCCAGATAAATGAAAGGATGCTTGTTATCACTTTTTTCTTGACTGATATGAGAGCTTCTTAAAGTGTGGATTATAGTAAAAATACAAGGTGAAAATGAATGACTCTTAGTGATATCGTCACATTGCTGGAAGGAGAAGTGCTGTTTCCTGAAGCGGACCTGGACAGGGAAGTTCCCTGTGCTTTTGCGTCAGATATGATTTCTGACATTTTAATGTGTACCAAAGAACCCACCTTACTTCTTACTGGCCTTACCAACAATCAGGTGATCCGTCTCAGCGATATGATCGATATTACCGCTATAGTATTTGTGCGGGGCAAAAGGCCTTTGCAGGATGTGATAGACATGGCTGAAGAGCGGGGGCTGCCGATCATCACCACAAAGTTTACCCTTTACCGCTGTAGTGGTTTACTCTATAATGCAGGTCTCCGCAGCTGCAAGATCTAAAGTAATGTCAGAATTTTACTTTGTAGTAGATGGTTTTGAGGATGCGGTGCGCCAGTTTCGCGAGAATGTTCCGGTGCCAGAAGTTAAGCTGGAATTTGCCATTCCGGAAAAGGATTTCAATACTGCGGGCAAAGGCTCTTCGGAGCTCAAGAATTTGCTAAAACGCCTGGGGGTGGATTCCGTAATCCTCAGAAGAGTAGCGGTGGCTTCCTATGAAGCGGAGATAAACGTAGCTGCTCACTCCAAAGGTGGCATGATGTATAGCTCGGTATATGAAGATTTGGTACATGTGCGTTTTGAAGATGAGGGGCCGGGGATTGCCGATATCGATCAGGCTATGACCCCTGGATTTTCCACCGCGGATGACCTGGTGCGTGAGCTTGGTTTTGGAGCAGGTCTGGGCCTGCCTAATATCAAAAAGAATAGCGATGCCATGCGTTTGGTTTCTGCAGCGGGAAGCCCCACCAAGCTGGAGTTCCTCATTTATTTTGCATAAGATATCATGAATAATAAAGATAGTAAGTACTTTCACGCTATTCAGATTCTGGAAGACAATTGCACCGGCTGCACAGCCTGTGTGCGCGTCTGTCCCACCGAAGCCATCCGGGTTCGGAATCGCAAGGCATACATAGACCCAAATCGCTGTGTGGACTGCGGAAATTGCGTGGATGCCTGTGAGTTTCATGCTATCATTCCCTCCAGCGATCCCCTTGACATCATAGAAGATTACAAATATCGGGTGGTGATCATTTCCTCCAGTTTTTTTGGTCAATTTACAGAAGACGTCAGCTATGCAGCGGCCAAACAGGCCGTGCTTCAGCTGGGCTTTGATGAAGTAGCCGAAGAAGCGATGGTTACGGATTTTATGGTTTCCATCATCAGGGAATATATCAGGAAAAACCGAGACAAAAGGCCAATTTTGGGCAGCAACTGCCCGGCGGTGGTGCGTCTTATTCAGGTGCAATATCCCTCTCTTTTGCCTAATCTTTTGCATCAGGAAGCTCCCATGAGCATCCTCACCCGGTATCTGCGCGACAAAATCGCCAAGGAACAAAAGCTCCAGGACGAGGATATCGGGATCTTTCTCATCGTGCCATGTGTGGCTCATGTGACTGCGGTGCATCAACCTGAAGGAGCTTACAAGCATTTGCAGGACGGCGCTTTTTCCGCAGGCATGATCTACGGCAGGGTGCGAGAAATCCTCAAAGATATTCAGAATCATCCGGTGGATATCGAAACCTACCCCGAAGGGCTTACCTGGGCTCTATCCGGGGTGCAGGCAGAATTGGTGGATACAGGCGACATTAGAACTTTGTCTGTAAATGGAGTGGAGAATGTGATGGATATCCTTTCCCGGGTGGAGGATCACTATCTGGATCAATACGATTATATAGTGCTAAGAAGCTGCACCAATGGCTGCGTGGGCGGCTGTTTGAATGTGGAAAATCCCTTCGTTGCCATGAGCCGAATCAAGAAAATGAGTAAAGAAGGAAAGAATAAAGAAATCCATGTGGAAGAGCTGGAGAAGCTGCATGCTGAGGGCGAATTCTCGGTCTTGCCTCTTACCGCACGTCCTATCATGGAACTGGATAAAGACATCAAAAAAGCCATCCAAAAGATGAAAAAGATCAATGAATTTCTAACCATGCTTCCGGGCTTGAATTGCAGCGCCTGCGGCTCGCCCACCTGTTATGCTCTGGCCGAGGATATAGTATTGGGCAAGGCCACGCTCGACGACTGCGTGGTGCTAAAGCGCGGCAATCCCCGAGACGATGAAGATGAATATTAAGAAAGGACATAAAGATGATAAAACTATCTGAGTACATTGCTGCTATCGAAGCAGAGAATCACACTCCCGCCCTGGACCCGGAAGATATAGAAATTTCCGGCGCTTATGTGAGTGATATGCTGAGTGACGTGATGGGTTCGGCCAAACCGGAACAGGTCTGGATCACCATTATGAAACACCTGAACGTGATTGCCGTGGCTTCCATGACTGGTATTCCCGCCATAGTCTTTTCCAAAGGAAACGTGCCGGATGCAGCGGTCTGCGACAAAGCCCTGGAAGAAAGTGTCTGCCTGATCAGCAGCAAATATGACACTTTCGTCCTGGCCGGAATCCTGTATAAGCTTTTGGGTAAATAGTCCGTCCGATCATGCGCAAGTTTCGCGCTGATTTGCATATACATAGCGTGTTATCTCCCTGTGGGGGATTGGAAATGTCTCCATCTGCAGTGGTTGCGAGATTGCAAGAGCTGGGTATCCAGTGGTTTGCTATCACAGATCATAATAGCATGGGAAACTGTGCTGTTTATGAGGCGGTGGCCAGGAAAGCCGGATTGTTTTTTAGCTGGGGAGTAGAAATCCAGACTATGGAAGAGATTCATCTGCTGGCGTATTTTGATGATTCAGATCAAGCTCAAGCCTTTGATCAGGAGCTTTATCGATCATTATTGCCGATCGATAACGACCCGGAATTTTTTGGAGACCAAGTAATCATTGACGAAAATGAGAACATTTTAAGAGTGGAGCCCAGAGCTTTGATAAATTCATCAGTTTGGGATTTGGGCACGGCTGCAGAGCAAGTTTGCGCTTTTGGCGGCCTTGCCGTTCCGGCTCATATAGATGCTGATGTAAACAGCATTATATCCCAATTAGGGTTTTTGCCGCCAAGTCCGAATTTTGAGCTTTTGGGAATCACTGCAAAGCTGAATCTGCCAGAGTATCTTGATCAACATCCGGAATTGGCAGACAAAGCCTTCATCAGAGCCAGCGATGCTCATTATCTTACCGATCTTGGGCACGGATCTTGCATAATGAAGGTGCAAGAGGCTACTGCCCAGGAAATTTTACTGGCTGCCCGCAAGCTGGACGGCCGATATATAGAAAATGATACATGAAAAAGAAAGATAAACAAGGAGGAGTTATGGCTTCCGTAGCTCAAGATCAGACCCGGGTCTATGACGCCTTGGCTGAAGCAATCGAAGAAAGAAAAGATCTGCGAAATCCGCTGATCGAGATCTTGCGTATAGCGCAGGAGCTTTTTGGTTACCTGCCCATTGAAGTACAGGAATTTATTGCAGAAAAGATGAACATCCCCGCCAGCAAGATTTATGGCGTGGTAACTTTTTACAATTTCTTTACCATGAAACCTCGTGGTAAATACACTCTTAACGTTTGCATGGGAACGGCGTGTTTCGTAAAAGGCGCTCCGAGACTGGTGCAGATGATCTCAGATGAGCTGGGTGTGGGAATTGGAGAAACTACAAAAGACGGCCTCTTTACCATGAGCGCAGTTCGCTGTGTGGGAGCGTGTTCTCTGGCTCCTGTATTTGTAATCGGCGAAGATGCCTTTGGCAGGATAGACAGCAAGGACAAGATCAAAGAAATCCTGGCTCGTTACGAGTAAAGACATGCAAGACATTTCATTGCACCTGTTAGATATCATAGAGAATTCTGTACGGGCAAAAGCCAGGAATATCAAGGTGCGCGTGATCAATAATGTGCAAAAAAACCGCCTGCGTATCATCGTGGAAGACGACGGCACAGGTATGGATTCGCACACTTTAGAAAAAGCCCAGGACCCTTTTTACACTTCCAAGCTGGAGCGTGAAAAGAAAGTCGGGCTGGGTATCCCTCTTTTCAAGCAAAATGCGGAATTGGTCGGCGGCTCGTTCAAGATGGCCAGTGAACCGGGCTTTGGCACGGTTCTCACGGTAGATTTTACCCTGGATCACATCGATAGAATGCCTCTGGGAAATCTCAAAGACACGCTATTGGGCACTATCATAGGCCATGCCGAGGTAGATTTTTACGTCCATCTCATCTACAGAGACAAGTCGAAAGAACAATGCTTTTACCTGGATACCAAGGCCATTCGCGAAGAATTGGGAGATATCCCGCTTACATATCCCGATGTAATAGAATACATCGATCAATCACTATATGAAGGAATACAAAATACAAACATGGAGGATGTCTGATGAAAACACTGGCAGACCTAAAAAAAATCCGTGAAAAAGCCCAGGAAGATTTGAAGCTTCGTGGCGGAAACGTACGCATTAAAATCGTGGTCGGGATGGGGACATCCGGGATCGCAATGGGCGCACGAGAAGTCATGAAGACCTTCTTGGAAGAGATTGCAGCAAGAAACCTTAGCGACGTTTTGGTAACTCAAACCGGTGAAAAGGGACTTTCTTCAATGGAACCGGTGGTGGACCTCATCGAAGAGGGCAAGCCTAAAGTAACATACGGAAACATGAATCCGGACAAGGTTAAAAAGGTAGTAGTCGAGCACATCGTAAATGGCAGAGTCGTCTCCGATTATGTTGTCGCTACAGGCGACTAAGATAGGAGGATTTGAATGTCTCTTAAACATATTGACCTCCTGATCTGCTGCGGGTCTGGCTGTATCTCAGCCGGAGCTCTGAAGATCAAGGAACGCTTTCACGAAGTGCTCAAAGAGCACTCAGCCACAAACGAAGTAAACATCATCGAAACCGGGTGTATGGGTCCCTGCGATTACGGTCCTGTAATGGTGGTCTATCCCGAAGGTATCTTTTACAAAAAGGTGACCCCGGACGATGTGGAAGAAATCGTAACTGAGCACTTTATTAAAGGACGCCCCGTAACCCGTTTGATGCTGCAGGAAGATGATAAGACCTTCTCTGCGCAAAAAGATGTGCCTTTCTACCAAAAGCAGATTAAAGTAGCCTTGGAAAATTGCGGCTACATCAATCCTGAATCTTTGGAAGAATACATCGCCACAGGCGGCTATGAGGCCCTGGGAAAAGTTCTCATCGAGATGAAACCACAAGATGTGATCAATGAAATCAAAGCCTCCGGCCTGCGTGGCCGTGGTGGTGGCGGTTTCCCCACCCATATCAAATGGCAGATGGTGCATGATAAAAAAGACGATGAGAAATACGTTATCTGCAATGGCGATGAAGGTGACCCCGGTGCCTTTATGGACCGCTCTATTCTGGAAGGTGATCCCCATCGCATCCTTGAAGGAATGATGATCGCTGCTTACGCCATGGGTGCCAGCATGGGATTCTTTTATATCCGCGCTGAATACCCTCTGGCGATCAAACGTATCAAGACCGCAATCAGTCAGGCCAAAGAATTAGGCTTGATGGGTGACAATATATTCGATACCGACTTTTGCTTCGATGCAGAAGTACGTACCGGCGCAGGCGCCTTTGTATGTGGAGAAGAAACAGCTCTGATCCACTCTATCGAAGGTGAACGCGGCAATCCCACTCCCAAGCCTCCTTATCCCGCAGTGAAGGGACTCTGGGGCAAACCCACCGTGGTAAACAACGTAGAGACCTTCGGCAATATTCCCACTATCTTCCTCAAGGGAGCCAAGTGGTTTGCCAGCATGGGTACCGAGAAGTCTCCCGGCACCAAGGTCTTTGCTTTGACCGGAGATATCAGAAACACCGGTCTGGTGGAAGTGCCCATGGGAACTACCCTGCGCGAGCTCATCTTTGATGTGGGCGGCGGCATGATAGGAGATCACAAGTTCAAGGCTGTGCAGCTCGGAGGTCCCTCCGGCGGCTGCCTCACCGTGGAACATCTGGATACTGGCGTGGATTACGAAAGCCTGAAAGAACGTGGGTCCATGATGGGCTCCGGCGGTGTGATCGTAATGAACGAAGAAAAGTGCATGGTAAATGTAGCAAGGTTCTTTATGGAGTTCTGCGTGGAAGAATCCTGCGGAAAATGTTCGCCCTGCCGCATTGGCCTCAAGCAAATGCTTACAGTATTGGATCGCATCACCAATGGCCATGGCCGTGAAGGTGATATCGAGGAATTGCAGCGTTTGGGTGAATCCATCAGCAAGCTCTCACTATGCGGGCTTGGACAGACTGCTCCCAATCCTGTGCTTTCCACCATCCGCTATTTCAGGGATGAATACGAAGCACATATCAGAGATCGTAGCTGCGCTACCAAGGTCTGTAATGACCTGATGCACTATGACATAGATAAGGATAGATGCATTGGCTGCTCACTTTGCGCCCGCAATTGCCCGGTAGATTGCATCAGCGGCTCCCGCGAAGAAAAATACACCATACACCAAGTGGATTGTATCAAATGCGGAAACTGCTTTGATGTATGTCCGGTCAAAGCGATCGACAAATTGCCAGGAATGCATCCTGACGTAGTGGCTCACAGATCCGAGCTAAGTAAAGCAGTAAATCAATACGAAGACCTATAGGGGAGAATATGTACAAAGAAATCTGCGTAAAATACGCCCCCAACAAGGATAACTTGATCCACATCCTGCATGAGATTCAAGATACTCACCCTCAGCATTATATATCCGCTGATGCGGTAAAAGAGATCTCCGAATACCTCAAGCTGCCGGAAAATCACATCTATGGAGTACTTACATTTTACTCCATGTATTCCACTACTCCCCGCGGGAAGAATATTATTCGCCTCTGCGAATCTCCCCCTTGTTACATCAAGGGCTCATATAATATCCTGCGCAAGCTGAAAACCCTTTTGGGTGTAGGCGTGGGCGAGACCACAAAAGATGGGGTTTTTACCCTGGAACTTTGTGCCTGCCTTGGCGTATGCGGAAACGCTCCGGTAATGATGATCAACGACGATGTGTATGGCGATCTTTCTGAAGAGAAAGTAGAAGATATCATCGAGAAAATCAGAGGGAGGAACTGATGAAATACTATCGTTCCCATGTGCTGATTGGCATAAACGAAACTTCACTGGCAGCAGGCGTAGAGAGCTTTATCAAAGCCCTCAGAGCTGAACTCAGTAAAACCGGTCTTTCGGATGAAATCAACCTCCTGGAAACCGGTCCTCTCGGCTTTTTTGGCAAAGGCATCTGCCTGACTGTCTATCCTGAAAACGTAAACTACGAGAACCTGAAAGAGGCGGATATCCCTGAATTGGTTCAGGAACACTTCCTCAAGGGTCGCCCAGTAGCACGTTTGATGCTCGATTCTGCCGGTAAATTCAGTCCCAAGTTCAACTACAAAAGCCGCATTGTTCTGCGCAATTCCGGGATCATCGATCCGGAAAGCATAGATGATTACATCGGCACAGGTGGCTATGAAGCCTGGGAAAAAGCCCTCACCAAAATGCAGCCCAAAGACATTATCGAAGAGGTGAAAGAATCTGGTCTGCGTGGACGCGGTGGCGCTGGATTCCCGGCTGGAGTAAAATGGAGCTTTACCGCTCCTTTGGAAGCCAAGCAAAAATATGTGGTGGTAAATGCCGACGAAGGCGAGCCCGGCACCTTCAAAGACCGTCTGATCATGGAAGGTGATCCTCATCAGCTCCTGGAAGGATTGATGATCTGTGCCCGCGCTATCGGTGCCACCAAAGCATATATATATATCCGCGGTGAATACAAACTCTGCATCATGCGTCTGCAAAAGGCTATCGATGACTGCCGCAGTTATGGCATCATCGGTGAAAACATCTTCGAAAGCGGTTTTGACCTGGATATACAGATCAAGATCGGTGCCGGAGCTTATGTATGCGGAGAAGAAACCGCTATGATCGAATCCTTGGAAGGAAACCGCGGCCATCCTCGCTGGAAACCGCCCTTCCCCGGCGTAAAAGGCTTGTGGCAGGCTCCCACGGTGGTAAACAACGTGGAGACCCTGGCCAATGTCCCCTTTATCATCATCAAAGGCGCCCAGGAATATAAGAAATTTGGAACCCCGCAGTGCACTGGCACCAAGGTCTATACCATCCTTGGCGATGTAGCTTATCCGGGACTGTGCGAAGTAGATATGGGCACCACTCTCAGAACCATCATCAACGAATATGCTGGTGGCATGAAAAAAGGCTTTAAGTTCAAAGCAGCCCTGGTGGGCGGTGCAGCTGGTATGTTCCTTTCCGAAAAACTGCTGGATGTAAAGATGGACCTGGCCAGTCTGGACCAATACTCTGCTGTGTTGGGCAGTGGCGCCATCCTGGTAATGAACGAACATCAGAGCATTGTCGATATGCTGTGGAGTATTCTGCGTTTCTTCCGCCATGAATCTTGCGGAAAATGCTCTCCCTGCAAAACCGGCACCCAGCAGCTTTATCTCTTGATCTCAAAGATCAAGAAAGGTGAGGGCACGATGGAAGATGTAGAACTCATGCAAAATATCGCTGAGGCTATGCAACAAACTTCATTCTGCGCTCTGGGACAATCTCCGATCATGGCGATTCGCAGCGCTATCGAAAACTTCCGTGATGAATTCATCGCGATAACTCAAAAATAAGACAAGAGGAATAGAATTATGGCTAAAAACGTCAACGTTTGGATTGATGGTCATCATCTGGAAGTTCCTGAAGACATGACCATTATCGAAGCCGCCGACCAGCACGGGGTTTATATCCCCAGGCTGTGCTATCACCCAGACCTGCCGCCCACTGCAAATTGCGGAGTATGTGTGGTAGATATCAGCGGAAATCCCACTCCAAAACGGGCCTGCTGTACACCCGTCGCAGAAGGAATGAAAATTACCACAAACAGCAAAAAACTACGCGACTACAGAAAGACTCTCGTAGAGATGATTCTTTCGCACCACGAAGTAGTCTGCCCAACCTGCGCCGCAAACAACAAATGCGAGCTCCAGACCCTGGCAAACAACCTCGGGGTGGACCCCTACTCTCTGCCTAATATCCTTGAGATGAAGGAAGTGGACATGAGCTCCTCCGCCATCATCAGGGACCCCAATAAATGTATCTCCTGCGGACGCTGCGTCACTGTCTGTAATGAAGTGCAGACCGTGTATGCCCTTACCAATAGCGATCGAGGGATAGAAAGCGAAATCACCACTGCATTTGGCCTGGGAATGAACAATAGCCCTTGCGTGAATTGCGGTCAGTGCACAGTATATTGCCCCACCGGCGCCTTGCGTGAAAGAAGCGAGCTCGATGAAGTGTGGGACGCTATCCTGGACCCCGATAAACACGTGATAGTGCAGGAAGCCCCCTCCATTCGTGTATCTCTTGGTGAAGAATTTGGCATGCCTCTGGGCAGCGTCACTCCCAAGAAAATGTATGCCGCCCTCAGAAAGATCGGCTTCGACTCCGTAATGGATACAAACTTCACTGCCGACCTCACCATCATGGAAGAAGGCACGGAATGTGTAAACAATCTGAAAGCCGGAAGTAAACGTCCCCTGATCACCTCCTGCTCTCCCGGTTGGATTAAGTTTATGGAAACTTACTATCCCGATCTCGCGGATTGCGTTTCCACAGCAAAATCCCCCATGAGCATGTTCGGAGTGCTGGCCAAAACTTATTATGCCCAGGAACATGGCATCGACCCTGCCAAGATAGTCTCGGTAGCCATCATGCCCTGTACTGCCAAGAAGTTTGAAGCCCGCCGTCCCGAACTCAATGATAGCGGATACCAGGATACGGATTATGTGCTCACGACCCGTGAATTTTTGCGCATGATCAAAGAAGCTGGCATAGACTTCGCCACTATCCCTGAAGAAGAACCGGATGAAGGCATGAGCTTCTACTCCGGCGCAGGAACCATCTTTGGAGCCACTGGTGGCGTGATGGAAGCGGCTATCCGCTCTGCCTATACCCTCGTAACCGGCGAAGAGCTGGAAAATGTAAATATCGAAGCAGTGCGCGGACTCGAAGGCGTGAAAGAAGCCACGGTGAATATCCCCGGCTTTGGTGATCTCAGAGTGGCCGTAGCACACGGCCTTGGCAACGCCCGCAAGGTGATGGACCAGGTTCGTGAAGGCCTGAAAACCAAGGGTGAATCCCCCTGGCACTTCATCGAGATCATGGCCTGTCCCGGCGGTTGTGTAGGTGGCGGCGGTCAGCCCTATGGCAATGACATTGCCTCCCGTGCCCGTCGTGGTCTGGCTCTGTATGAAGAAGACAGATCCCTGCCAGTACGTAAATCTCACCATAATCCGGAAGTACAAAGAGTGTATGAACGCTTCCTGGGTGCTCCGAATTCCAAACTGGCGCAGAAACTTCTGCATACCTACTACTTTAAACGCTCCGTAAGCAGCGGGCAAGTGGTGGAAGAAGTTACTCACAAACATCACTAAACCATAAGTCCCGAAAGGGATTATAATATAACGGCGCCCATTTTTATGGGCGCCGTTTGTTTTGTCTCTCACATTCTCCAACTCTTTTCAGTCCCGAATCTTTTTGTCCCGGAGCTTGCCATAGCTCCGAATCGGCCCACACGTCATTTGTAGCATCACGTAGAGCAGCATGCCGATGCTGTTGACTACAAACGCCGAATCTACTGAATCTGATCACCTCCAATAGCTATTATACAATTCGCTTTCAGCAGGAATGGCATCCTACTTTACAGAATTATATTGACAGATTTAACGCTTTTGATTAACTTGTCCTATAAACGTAAACATAAGTATTGAAGGTAATGATGAAAAACACGATCAAACACTTAATTAGCAGCGAAATAGGAAGCAAACAGAGAGAGCTGATCGAGACTGCAGCCCGGCTTTTCTTTAAGCATGGCTTCAAGAGAGTGACTGTCGAAGAGATCTGCAAGACTGCAACTGTCAGCAAAGTAACCTTTTATAGGTACTTCAGCGGCAAGGACGCACTGATCGAATACATCACCCGGTTGTTAGGCGACAAGTTCGTCGCTGAATTCGCAGAGATTATCGATAGCGACAGCTCTATAAAGCGTAAGTTTGATGATATCGCCATCCTCAAGCAGAACTTCGCAGCCAATCTGGGGAGTGAGCTGCGGGAAAGCATCTTCAGATCTCCAGCCGTAAAGGAATACACGGGCGAAATCGAAAAACAGATGATGCAGAAATTTGAAAGCTTAATGCAAAGGGAACAGGCGCAGGGAAACATAAATCCGGATGTGGATATAGAAAAAGCCATGGCTTTTATCTCCCGCTTAAATCAGCTTTTGAGTGATGACAGCTTCCGGGGGATTTATCGCGATCTGAATGAAATGATCGTGCAGGTGAATGAGCTATTGGTAATGGGACTGAAATCCCGGGACTTATCATGAAGCCTGCTTTCACGCTCTTTTTGCTGGCTCTTTTGCTGCCTTTTTGTCTGCTGCAAGGCATACAACTGGATAGCACAAATCGGTTCAGCCTCAGGGGCATGTTGCCTCTGGAGGACATCCCAGAAGGTTCGATAGCGCAATTTGATTGGCTCCTGACGGTAAATGGCAATATAATTGAGTCCAAACATATCAACCTGGATGCTGAGGCAATGCACAGCTTTCAGTTTTCCTCTGTGTGGCAGCAAGACAGTAGCGATCAGGATATGCAAAATGACATCTATCGGGTTTGGCTGCGGGCTTCTACTGCGCGGACAGAGTTCAGAGCAGGCTTACAAAGGATAAATTTCGGCAGCGCCAGACTGATCCGGCCTCTGCAGTGGTTTGACAAGCTGAATCCTCTGGACTTATTAGAACACACCGAAGGAGTCAAAGCGGGATTGGCCAAGGCTTATTTCCCAGATAACTCCACCTTGTGGCTCTGGGCTATCTTATCCGATGGTAAGCCTAAGGGAAACGAATGGATCGCCACTACCAAAGACAAATTTGACTATGGTCTGCGCTATGAATTCCCGCTGATGTCGGCAGAAACAGGCCTGTCCCTCAATCATCGACCCATCACCTCCCCTGTCACAGCTAAAGAAACCACAGAGAGCCGCGCGGCCCTGGATATCCGCTATGACACCTTTGCAGGATTGTGGCTGGAAAGTGCGGTAAATTATGCGCCGGAGATAGGCCCACAGTGGAGCCTGCAATCCGTGCTGGGAGCAGATTATACTGTAAGCATCGGAAATGGTTTGTATCTATTAGCTGAGACCGGAATCAAGCATTCTTCCGAAGATATATCCACCCTGCGCAGTCAGGAGCTTTTGTCATCCCTGATGATGAATTACCCGCTTGGTTTACTGGATACCATTCACTATCTGGCCTTAGTAAATTGGGATACTCAGCTGGGGGCACATGCCCTGGTACTTAGGCGCAGTTATGATAACCTGGCCTTAGAGCTCAGGGTAAACTACCAATTTAACAATAGCAATTCAAGGGAAGACAAGCTCTCTCTTGGCGCGCTAATAAGCTACACAATATAGAGGAAAAAATGAAAGAACCACTGGTTAAAATTCGCGACCTAAGCAAGCTCTATCCCACCGGCGGAGGTGGATTCCTGGCCTTAAGCGAGCTGGACCTGGATATCCCTGCAGGTGCCTTTATGGCTCTCGTGGGCCCCAGCGGCTCCGGTAAAACAACGCTGCTGAATATCATCGGCACCCTGGACAGCCAAACCGGCGGTGAGATAGAAGTTCTGGGGCATAAAGTTGATACTTTGGATGCCAGGCAGTCTGCAGCCCTCAGAGCCGAAAAAATAGGCTTTATCTTCCAAAGCTACAATCTGTTGCCCGTTTACAACGTCTATGAGAATGTGGAGCTGCCTCTTCTGCTGCTAAAGATGGATAAAGCCGAGCGGCACGAAGCCGTGATGCAAGCCCTGAAATGGGTGGGGATTACCGACAAGATGAAATCCCGGCCCAATCAGCTTTCCGGAGGCGAAGGCCAAAGGGTCTCCATCGCCAGAGCCATGGTAAAGCGTCCCAAGCTCGTTTTGGCCGATGAACCTACAGCAAATCTGGATACGGAAAACTCGGTGAACATCCTGGATACCATGCTGCAGATCAACGAAGAAACTGGCACCACTTTCATCTTCGCTACCCACGATCAGAAAGTGATAGACTATATGAAGCGGGTAGTGACACTGATAGATGGAAAGAAGGCTAAAGATGATCTTAAAACTGGCAATTAGAAACATCTTTGGCAACGGCTGGCGTAGCCTCGTCAATATCCTGATTCTGAGCATAGTCCTGATCGGAATGGTGTGGATGAACGGTGTCCTTGAAGGTTGGGAAAGAACCGCGCGCAGGCAAATGCAGGACTGGGAATTTGGCGCCGGACACTATGAGCACACTGCTTTCGATAAATATGACAGCTTCACCTGGGACAAGAGCTTTGCCGAAATACCTGCTGAGGTTCAGAGCCTGGTAGAAGAAGGGAAAGCAGTTCCCATCCTGATCTCTGCCGGAGTGATCTACCCCCAGGGCCGCCTCACCCCTATCACCATCAAAGGCATACCGCACGATCAAAGCATCCTGGAGATTCCGACAAAGTATCTGCGCGTAGAGGATTCAGCGGGCATCATTTTGCCGGCAGTGATCGGGAAACATATGGCCAGAAGCACGCATCTGAATGAAGGTGATATCCTTACCATGCGCTGGAAAGACATCCATGGCGCCTACAATGCCTATGACATCCTGATTGCCAAAATAATGGCGGCTCCCGTGCCTACCGTCGACTACTCCCAGGTTTGGGTGGATTTTTCGCAGCTGAACAAGGCAAAAGCTTTGCAAAATTCTGCTACTCAGATCATTCTCAAGGACAGGTCAGGTTTTACAAGCATCGTTAAAGACTTCCGTTATATATCCATAGATGAATCCATGGAGAACATAGATGCCATGATCGACGTGAAACGCTTGAGCGGCTACATGATCTTTGCCCTCTTGTTATTCCTCGCCATGATCGCGATCTTTGATACCCAGATCCTGGCGATCTTCAAGCGCAGAAGGGAGATCGGCACCCTGATAGCCCTGGGAATGACCAAAAGACAGATCGTGAAACTCTTTACCGTTGAGGGCTGTCTCTACACACTGTTTGCCATCTTTGCCAGCAGTATTTTGGGGATGCCGCTTTTCATCTACTTTGGCGTCAGCGGTTACAAAGTCCCCCAGGAGATGTCCAATCTCAGTGTGGCGGGAACTGCCGAGCCCATTATGTGCTACTATTCGCCAACGATGCTGGCTTACACTGTTATTTTGGTTATGCTGGCCACCGCTATCGCCAGCTGGTTGCCTACATACCGGATAGCCCGGATGAAAGCTACAGATGCCCTCTTGGGTAAGGTCTAAGGAGTAAGATATGCTAAAATTTGTATTAAAAGGATTGATCAGGGATCGCTCCCGCAGCTTTTTCCCGGTACTGATAGTAACGGCAGGAGTGCTGGTTACGGTGTTTCTCACCGCATTTATGAGTGGATATATGGAGTCTATGGTCAGACAAAACGCCCGCTTTGATACCGGCCACGTAAAGATAGTCACCAATGCCTATGCCGATAAAATCTCTCAAAAACCTTATGATCTGGGCTTCATTGATAGTGAGTCTGATTTTGAGCAGTGGAAACGGGATTTCCCCTCTATCCGCTGGACTCCCCGCATCTATTTCGGTGCACTGATGGACGTTCCTGATGAGGAGGGGAATACCTTGGAGCAAGGCGATGTGTTTGGCATGGCGATAGACCTCTGGGACCCCGGTGCGGTGCAGGATATACATCTGCAGGAAGCGCTGGTGCAGGGACGTATCCCCCAGGCTCCCAGCGAGATACTCATCAGCCAGGAGCTCTTTAGCAAACTGCGCCTACAGCTGGATTCCACCGTTACCTTACTGGGCTCTACCCTGCATGGGGCCATGAGCTTCCAAAACTATATCATCAGCGGCACGGTAAGCTTTGGAGTGCATGCCCTGGATCGGGGAGGGATAGTGACGGATATAGAAGATGCGCGTCTCTTCCTGGATATGGAGGGAGGAGCTTCCGAATACTTCGGCTTCCTGCCGGATGGCATCTATGATGATGGTGAGGCCACAAAGATAAAGCGGGAATTCAATGCCCGATACAATAGCGAAGATGAATTTGCCCCTCAGATGCTGGCGCTTACGGATCAAAATGATCTAGGCTTTATGCTCAGCTATGCAGGATTGGCTTTGGGGCTAATCAACGTGGTCTTTATCCTGATCATAGCCATAGTCCTGTGGAATGCCGGCCTCCTGAATAGCATCCGCCGTTATGGGGAATTTGGCCTGCGTCTGGCCATGGGTGAGCGTAAAGGGCGTCTCTACAAATGGTTGCTTGTGGAAGCACTGGCCGTGGGTGTGGTGGGCTCTCTGATCGGAGCCGCTCTGGGCATTGGATTGATTCAGTACTTTCATGTTCACGGGATTGATTTCGGCGCCTTTACCCAGGATACATCCATGATGGTGGAGAACGTAGTTTACCTCTCAGCAGATACCAAAAACCTGATTCTGGGCATCATCCCCGGGCCCGTAGCTACGGTATTGGGCGCGATGCTGGCTGGAATTGGCATCTTCCGCCGCAATACAGCAAAACTATTTAAGGAGCTGGAAACATGAAGAAAATACTATCCATATTACTCCCTATCCTGCTTTTTGCAGGAACTATCTGTGCTATCACAGCCGAGGAAATCCTGGCGAAGGTCGATGAAAACATGAACGCCGGCACCGTAAAATCTACGGCCCGGATGATCGTGGAAACCAGAAGAGCCACCCGGACCATGAGCTCGGTATCTTATGCCAAAGGGACAGATACGGCTTTTACAGAGTACACCGCCCCGGCCCGGGAAAAGGGCACCAAGATGCTGAAGATCAAGGATGATCTCTGGCTTTACAATCCCTCTACCGATCGCGTAATCCAGATTTCGGGCAATATGCTAAAACAATCCGTGATGGGTTCCGACCTCTCCTATGAAGACTTTATGGAAGAAATCGAGCTGGCCGAGGCCTATATTGCCACGATGCTGGAAGATAAAATCTATGATGAGCGCAGGTGTTACGTGCTGGACCTGATGGCTAAGACCGAAAATCTGGCCTATAGCAGAAGGGTGATCTACGTGGATAAAGAGCGTATGGTTCCTCTGTATCAAGAACTCTATGCCAAAAGCGGTAAGAAACTCAAAACCATGCGCCTCTCCAAGGTCACTAAAATCAAAGGGCGCTGGTATCCCCTGCAAGTGGTATTTAAGGACGAGCTAAAATCCGGCAACGGCACCACGATGATAATCGATGAAATCTCATTTGATATCGATATCCCGGATCATTACTTCACCAAGGCTGTGCTACGGAAGTAAGCCGCTATCTTAAATGGCGGAACTATAGGGGCTATTATGTTGCTAAAGCTTGCTTTGAAAAGAATCGCCGGTAATGGTTGGCGCAGCGTCTTCAATATCCTGATCCTTTTCCTAGTTCTGATGGGGATGCTATTTATCCAGGGCATGTATGACGGCTGGATGCGCACCGCCAGAAGACAAAAAGAGGAATGGGAGATTGGAGCGGGGCACTTTGAACATAGCAATTATGATAAATATGACAGCTTCACCTTCAAAGATAGCTTTGCCAAAATACCTGATCACATACAAGAGCTGATCCGGCAGAACGAAGTCGTGCCCATCCTGGTCTTTAGCGGAGTTCTTTATCCTCAGGGGAGGATGACTCCCATCTCCATCAAAGGCATTCCCTGGGATCAGGCCTTGCTAAAGATACCCAGTCAGATGTTGCGGGTAAAAGATGAATATCCCGGCAGCCTGCCTACTGTGATCGGACAGGATATGGCCAGGACTAATGGCCTCAGCCAGGGAGACCTCGTAAGCATGCGCTTCAAAGATGCCCGGGGGGTGTTTAACGCCTACGATATTGAGATCGTCAAGGTGATGGCCACACCTGTCTCTTCAATTGACGAATCCCAAGTCTGGATAGATTTTACAGTCCTGAATTCCCTTGTAGCTCTGCAAAACTCCGCTACGCTTTTTATATTGAAAGATGAAGCTACGCAGCTAAACTTGGGCAGCAATTGGCGCTACATCAGCCAGAAGAAATCCTTGGAGGATGTGCTAGCTATGATGAAGGCCGACCAAGCTGGTGGATATGTGGTTATTGCACTACTGCTTTTCCTGGCCATGATCGCTATCTTTGATACTCAGATCCTGGCCGTGTTCAAGCGCAGAAAAGAGATCGGTACCTTGATTGCCCTGGGAATGACCCGCCGGCAAATCATCCGCCTTTTTACCTATGAGGGCTGTTTGTATATGGTGTTTGGTACCATCCTCACCGCCATCCTGGGCTTGCCCCTCTTTATCCATCTGGGTACAAAGGGCATCCCCCTGCCCCAGGAGCTATCCAACCTGAATGTCGGCGGCTTCTCAGAGACCATGAAAAGCTATTACGATCCTCTTACCATACTGTTTATGCTGATAATGGTATTTGTGCTCACTCTGTTTGCCTCCTGGTTGCCCGCGGCCAAAATCGCCAGGATGAAGGCTACGCAGGCACTACGGGGGAAAGTCTAAGTTCCATTATTCGCTTTTAATTTGCTTTTCCTGCTTGCATCACCTATAATATCAATAGGATATCAAATAAACGAAAATAAGGTGGTACAAGATGATTGACCAAAAGACTTTAAATAAATATGACCCGATCAAGAACAAGGCCTATCAGCTCATTGATGATGAGGGTAAGCCTTTAGATAAAGTCTGGAAACCCCGTCTCAGCGATGAGGAGATTTTGCAGGCTTACAAAGACTTGCTTTTTGCGCGCACTGCAGACCTGATGGCTGTGAGCTATCAAAGACAGGGCAGGATGTACACATATCCTCCAAACCTGGGTCAGGAGGCTATCCACATCGCTGCCGGCATCGTGACTAAGGAGCAGGACTGGCTGGTGCCCGCCTTTCGGGAATTGGGCGCCTGGCTGGCCAAAGGAGTGAGCCTGAAAGAGGTCTTCCTTTATTTCAAAGGCACAGAAGACGGCTCTCGGTTTGAAAAAGCTAACCGCGTGCTGCCCATTGCCGTGCCCATTGCTTCGCAATTGCCCCATGCTGTGGGCCTGGGCTATGCGATCAATTATAACAAAGAGAAGGACGCTGCTGTCTTTGCATACGTAGGCGATGGCGGAACCTCCGAGGGTGACTTTCATGAGGCGCTGAACTTCGCCGCAGTGTGGAATGCCCCGGTGATTTTCGTGATTCAAAATAATCAATTCGCCATTTCGGTTCCCTTGAAGATGCAGACCAAATCTATCAATCTGGCGATCAAGGGCATGGCTTACAATGTCCCTTCCCTGCTGGTGGATGGCAACGACTTTTTTGCTATGCACGAGGCGCTCAGTTATGCCAGAGAGCAGGCCGTGCAAGGCAAAGGGCCCTTCCTTATCGAAGCCAGAACCTACCGGACGGGAGCTCATACTACCTCAGACGACCCCAGCAAATACCGCACAAAAGAGGAAGAAGAGCTTTGGGCAGACAAAGACCCGCTCAAAAGACTCAAAGGCTACATCCTGCACAGTAAAATCGATGAATTGAAAGAAGAAGAAAAGCTGATTAAACAGTATAAAACCCATATCGACAGCGAATTTGAAGCCGCAGAAAAACATCCTGAATACAAGATAGAAGACGTCTTCGGCTATATGTTTGAAGAGCTGCCCGATGAATTGAAGCGGCAAAAGAACGCTTATGAAAACTATCTGCGAGGTGTGAAATGAAGGTGATGAACTTAGTACAGGCGATCAACGACGCCCTGGATATCAAGCTGAAAGAAGATAAAGGTGTAGTAGTCTATGGCGAAGACGTGGGCGTGGAAGGCGGAGTATTCCGCGTAACTGAAGGCCTGCAAGTCAAGCATGGAGCAGACAGAGTCTTTGACAGCCCTCTGGCCGAATCCGGCATAGCAGGCACCGCTCTGGGCATGGCGATTTCCGGGATGAAACCCGTGATCGAGATGCAATTTGACGGCTTCTCCTATCCGGCTTTTAATCAGATATTGAGTCATATATCGCGTTTCCGCAATCGCACCCGCGGTAAGTATAGCGTTCCTCTTGTAATCCGCATCCCTTATGGCGGTGGGATAAATGCTCTGGAGCACCACAGCGAAAGTCCGGAGGCCTATTTTGGCCATACCCCCGGCCTCAAAGTGGTGATTCCCTCTACTCCATACGATGCCAAAGGTATGCTGATCGCGGCCATCGAAGACCCCGATCCGGTGATCTTTATGGAGCCCAAGCGCATCTACCGCGCCATCAAACAGGAGGTGCCCCAGGAGAGATTCAGTATTCCCCTGGACAAAGCTAAAGTACTGCAACAGGGCGAGCAGATTACCATCATCGCCTATGGTGCCATGATCCGTGAGGCCCAAAAAGCTATCGTGATCGCAAAACAAAGTGGCTACAGCGTAGAGCTGATAGACCTGCGCAGCATCTGGCCCATAGACCGCCAGGCCATCTCCCAGTCCGTGCGCAAGACCGGCCGCGTTCTGATAGTCACAGAAGCCCCGCAAAGCTATGGCCCAGCTGCCGAGCTCATCAGCATCGTAAATGAAGAAGCTTTCCTTTCGCTGGAAGCCCCACCCACCCGCCTCACCGGGTTTGACACCGTGATCCCGCTTCCCCTGGGTGAGAAACACTATATGATCAGTCCGGAGCGCATCGCTACCGAGATTGAGCGATTGATCAAGTATTAAAGGAGTGAGATAATGCGCTATATATTTAAATTTCCCGATATCGGTGAAGGCCTGGAAGAAGGCAAGATCATCGAATGGTACGTAGAAAAAGGCCAGAGTATAGAAAGCGGCGATCCCCTCGTGAAGATGGAGACCGACAAGGTGGTGACTGATATCCCTTCCCCCAAAGCCGGCATCATCGCCGTGCGCTATGGCGGAATCGGAGATACCATCAAAGTTGGCAGCGCCCTGGTGGAGATTGATATTCAGGGTGTAGATGGCGAAGCTGCCGTAGCCCAAGCCAAAGAGCAGCCCGAAGCTCCTTCTAAGGAAGCAGTGGATGAAGAAGGCTTTGCCGGAGTGGTGGGCACTATCGAAGTAGCCGGAGACGGCGCCTATCTGCCTTCCGGAGATGAAGGCCGGCCTGCCAAAGCCGATGCACCCAAAGCCAGAAAAGCCCTCGCCACCCCCGTAGCCAGAGCCATGGCCAAGGATTATGGTATAGATATCAACGAAGTCACCGGCACCGGCCCCGCCGGAAGAGTGATGAAAAAGGACATCGAAACCTTCTCCAAAAGCTCCGCTTCTCCCAAGATGCAGAGCCCGATGTCTGCTGCCCTCGCGCAGGAGAGAACCCGCACCGAGCCTCTCTCTCAGATTCGCAAGACCATCGCCAGAAACATGCTTCGCAGCAAGCAAAATACCGCCCACATGAGTATCATGGACGAGGTGGAAGTCAGCGAACTCGTAGCAGCCCGCGCTCGCATCAATGAAGCCCTGGCAGAGAAAGGCATCCGGCTGAGCTATCTGCCTTTCATAATCAAAGCTATCACCATGGCGCTCAAAGATCATCCCCTCTTAAATGCCGAACTGGATATGGAAAATGAGCGCATCATCTACAAGAACTATTACAATATCGGCATCGCTATGGACACCGCGGAAGGCCTGGTGGTTCCGGTAATCAAAGACGCCGATGGCAAGAGCCTGATCCAACTGGCCAAGGAGCTTAGCTCTCTAATAGAAAAAGCCCAGGAGCGCAAGCTCAGTTTGGACGATCTGCGAGACGGCACTTTCAGCATCACTTCATACGGTTCGATCGGCGGATACTTCGCAGTTCCTGTGATAGCCTACCCTCAGGTGGCGATTTTTGGCATAGGACGCCTCAGTGAAAAGCCAATAGTCAAAAACCATGAGATTGCCATTGGCCAGATTTTGCCCATCAGCATGAGCGTGGATCATCGCATCGTGGATGGCGCCGAGGTGAGCCGTTTCTTGAACGACGTGCTGGCCTATCTGAAAGAACCCCTGCTACTTTTGGCCCATGAAGGAGGCACACAATGACTTACGATCTGATAATAATCGGCAGCGGACCCGCCGGATATGTGGCCGCAATCAGAGCCGGGCAGACCGGACTCAAGACCCTGATTATAGACAGGAAATACGTGGGTGGCATGTGCCTGAACTGGGGCTGCATCCCCACAAAATCACTGCTGGAATCCGCCAAGATGATGAAGAAGGTGCGCTCTGCCCATGAATTTGGCATTGCCGGAATTCAGGCAGACCAGCTTTCTTTCGATTGGCCCCAGGCTCTGAAAAGAACCAATCAAGTGGTGGCCAAGCTTACCCGCGGCATCGAATATCTTTGGAAAAAGAACGGCGTGGAATTTCTGAAAGCAGAGGCTAAGATTCTTTCAGCCACCCAGGTTCAGGCGGATAAACGCATATTTGAGGCCAAAAATATCCTGATAGCCACCGGCTCCCGTCCCGCTTCGCAAGAGCTTTTTGAGGGCAGCATTGATCTGGAAGACCTTTACAGCCTGAAAGAGCTGCCTAAGGCACCCTTGCTCTATGGCCGGGGTGGACACCTGATCGAGCTGGCGCAGTTCTTTGCTTTGATCGGCAGCAACCCGGTGATTATAGCCGCCGATCTGCCCCTGATCCCCCCTCTGGACGAGGCTTTGGAATCTTTTATCCAAAGGAAACTAAAGAAGGATAAGATTCCGGTGCTCACCGTGGCAGAAAGCCAGATCAAGAAAGGGATGATCCTCAGTAAAGGCCAGGAGTATCCCTTTGATAAAGTGTTGAACGTCAGCTACAGAGCAGCGGTGCTCCCGCCTATGGACCTTGAACTGGAACTGGATAATGGCTATATCAAGACCGATCGCAGCCACGAAACCAGCGTCAAAGGCATCTATGCCGCCGGAGATGTAAGCGGTAAAAGCTTTGTAGCGCATGCGGCTTCAGCCCAGGCTATGGAAGTGATCGAGGCCATCCAGGGCATAGCGCCTCCCCAGGAGCAGCGGCGCTATCCCATCAATATTTATACCGATCCCGAACTGGCCCAGATCGGACTCACAGAAAGTCAGATCAAAGCCCAGGGCATCCCTTACGAAGTGAACCAACATCCGCTCACTGCAAATGCCAAAGCCCTGGCAGAAGGGAGCTCAGAAGGTTTTATCAGAGTGTTGTATGAAACGAAATACCACCAGGTGTTGGGTGTGCAGATCGCAGCAGAACATGCCACCGATCTCATCAGCGAAGCCGGAATCCTGATGGAACTGGAAGGGACGAGCTATGATCTGGCCCGCACCATCCACGCCCATCCTACCGTAGCCGAAATCTATATGGATGCCGGCGAGGTGGAATAAAGCTCAGCTTTGGAAATGCCCGTGGGCGCTCACTTTTGGGCAGGGCGGCTACGGGCAATCTTCCGTACCCTGCATTATCTGCAAAATCTGCTCTGCCTTGATGCTGTGCATGCACTTAAAATGCTGCTGGGGACAGCTCTCGGAGCCGTGTAGTGAGCAGGGTTGACAGGAAATATCGGCTGCCAATATCCTGGCATTAGGATTCAGCGGAGCAAATCCCAGGCGGGGATGCGTAGCCCCGAATATGGCTATCTGCGGTCTCTGCAAGGCTGCCGCCAGGTGCATGGGCCCGCTGTCTGAAGACAGGACCCAATCCGCACTTTGCATCAGGGCCAGAATCTGGGTAAAAGAGTATTTTCCCGCCATGTTCAAGGCCTGATTCCCTTTGGCTATCTCAGCGCATAAAGCGGCTTCGCCTGGGGAGCCTAAGATGATATATTGCCAGGGCTTCGGGCTGATATCTATGAGCAGTTTGTAATATCTGGAAGGATACCTTTTGGTATTGTGCTTTGCTCCGGGAAAGATGAGTATGCGCTTTGATGGGGCTGCCTCTAGAGCAAGCAAAGCAATATCCGCCGGAGGATAGAGCCGGGGACTTTGCAGGTTTACCTGATCGAAGACCTTATCCAGGGCGCTTTTGTACAGTATCACGGTAGAGCAAATGGACAGCTGGCGGTTACCCCTCACTATCTTCTGGCGTTTGCTGCGCTCTTTGTTATAGACGGCGCTTTTTCGGCCTTGAGCAGCATTGCGGATCAGCCAGGTAGAGAGCTTGGCATGCAAATCTATCACCAGATCATAATTCTCTTTTTTCAGCTCTCGATGCGCCTTCAGGCTCTTTTGATATGAGAGCGGATTCAGAGCGCAGCCCATCAGCGGAATCAGCTCCAGATACTGCTCTTTCACCATATAATCTATTCTGGCCTCGGGATAGCGTTCTCGTAGCCAGGCGCAAACAGGCTGCGTAAGCACTATATCGCCCAGCGAACTGAGGCGCAGAATCAGGATATTCACTACAAACTCTTGATGATCTGGGGAATCTTATCTATCAGCGGCTTCAGGTCTTTGGGGTTTTTGCCTCCGGCCATGGCGCTGTCTGCACGTCCACCACCTTTGCCGCCAAGCTCGGCAGCTATCGCTTTTGCGATTTTGCCCGCATGGTATTTATCTAAAAGCTTAGTTCCCACCACAGACAGTAAAGAGAGCTTATCACCTTTTTTGCACAGGATAATGGCGATCTGATCGCTCAGCTTATCTTTGAGGCTGTCAGAAAAAGTCTTGAGATCGCTGCCTTCGGGCAATTCCCGGACTAACAATTTGAAATCCTGGCAATCTGTAGCATCCTGAAGCATTCCGTCGATCTGGGACAGGCTCTTTTCAGCCTGCAATTCTTGCACCTGATTTTGCAGCTCGCGAATATGCTGCATCTGAGCCTCCATCTTTTGCTCCACCATGTTTTGGGGAGATGCCAGCAGCTCAGCCACCCGCCCCAGGGAATTCTGCAGACTCCGCACATAATCCAGTGCTTTAGCTCCGGTAAGCGCTTCGATGCGCCTGATGCCCGCAGCCACAGAGCCCTCGGAGATGATCTTAAAAAGCCCGATCTCGCCGGTAGCGCCAGCGTGGATACCGCCGCAGAGTTCTTTGGAAAAGTTATCGATCCGGATCACCCGCACTTCATCAGAGTATTTCTCACCGAAGAGGGCAGTGGCTCCTTCTGCTTTGGCTGAGCTGATATCCTGAATCCTGATGTTTACCTTCATGTTTGAGCGGATGGCTTTGTTGACCAGGTTTTCCACCTTTTCCCATTCGTTGCGGCTAAGCCCTTGAAAATGGATGAAATCAAAGCGTAGATAGTCCGGATGCACCAGCGAGCCTTTTTGTTGCACATGGTCTCCCAGGACTTCTCTTAATATCTGATGCAAAAGGTGGGTAGCAGTGTGATTGCGGGCTATATCCTCGCGGCGGGGAAGATCGATCTCTGCCACTACTTCCAGAGCAGATACAGCGCCTCTTACTATAGTCCCATAATGGATGATATGCTCGTCTATCTTCTTGACGTCATGCACTTTCAGTTCAAATTCATCGTTGTAAATGCGGCCTGTATCTGCCACCTGTCCTCCGCTTTCCGCATAAAAGGGAGTTTGTTCCAGCTGCAGAGCCACGATCTGAGCATCATTGATGCTGTAACGCTGAATATAGCTGCGCAGCCGCGTCTTTTCATAGCCCAGATACTGACTGGGAGTGCCTTCTTGTAGCTCAATCCAATCTTCATTCACAGCTTCCGCTCCAAATTTTGAGGCTTTCCGGGCCCGCTCGCGCTGCGCCTGCATTTCTTGCTCAAAGCCCTCGTGATCTATCTTCAGACCCTGCTCTTCGGCCAGGATCATGGTCAGATCCAGCGGGAAACCGTAGGTGTCATAAAGCATAAAAGCATCTTGCCCGCTGATGACATCTCCCTTTAACGCAGCCTGCATCTCGGCAAACTTGGCAAGGCCCATATCCAGGGTCTTATTAAAGCGTTCTTCTTCGGCTTTGATCACCATCTTGATATAGGCTTCCTTGCCCCTCAGCTCTTCAAAATGATGTCCCATGATCTGGATTACGGTATCTACCAGGTTAAAAAGGAAGGGTTCTGCAAAGCCTAAAAGCCTGCCATGCCGTGCTGCTCTGCGCAAAATGCGGCGTAGCACATAGCCCCGGCCTTCGTTTGAAGGAAAGCCGCCATCTGCCAGTGCGAAGCACAAACAGCGGATATGATCTGCGATCACCCGGTGGCTCATGCCGCGTGCAGGAGAGTAGGCTTTTCCGGAGAACTCGGCAATCTTGGCGATGATAGGCATAAACAGATCGGTCTCGTAATTTGTCTCCTTATTCTGTAAGACCTGCATGATGCGTTCCAGCCCTGCGCCGGTATCTACATAGCGGTTAGTCAGAGGGGTCAGCGAACGGTCTTGCTCACGATTGTATTGGATAAAGACCAGGTTCCAGAGCTCGATAAAGCGGTCGCAATCTCCATTCACAGCACAGACGTGACCCGGCTCATCCTGTTTGTTGCAATGCGCCATACCCCGGTCGATATGAATCTCTGAGCAAGGGCCGCAGGGGCCGGTATCTCCCATCTCCCAAAAATTGTCCTTATCGCCATGATAACTGATGTGTTCAGGCTCTATATCGGTGGCTTCCTGCCATATCTTACAAGCCTCTTCATCGCTATCGTGCACAGTGGCATAGAGCAGGGCTTTGTCCAATCCCCAGACCTTAGTGAGCAATTCCCAGGCCCAGAGGATGGCTTCTTTTTTGTAATAATCGCCAAAACTCCAATTTCCCAACATCTCAAAAAAGGTATGATGATAGCCATCTTTGCCCACTTCTTCGAGATCGTTGTGCTTGCCTCCGGCGCGGATGCACTTCTGAGAATTCACCGCTCTAAAGACCTCCGAAGCCCTTTGTCCCAGGAATATACTCTTAAACTGATTCATGCCGGCATTGGCAAAAAGCAGCGTGGGATCGTCGATAGGAACCACCGGCGAGGAGTGCACAAAACTGTGCCCCCGCTCTTTGAAAAAGTCGATAAACTGCTGGCGAATCTCTTTACTGCTCCACACAGTCGTCCCCAAAAGCATCTTCATTTTCTATGATCCATTTCTCGGCGCTCCAGGCTGCGATGGCACCATCGGAAGTGGCAGTTACCACCTGTCTCAGAGGAGTATAGCGGATGTCTCCGGCAGCGTAAATACCGGGAACATTGGTGTGCATATACTCATCGGTCAGGACGAAGCCGGCACTATCCAGATCAATGCGGGATTCCACCAATTGGTTGCTCGGCAAAATGCCTATATAGATAAAGAATCCATCCACTGGCAACATGCTGGTCTTTTCAGTCTTGCGGTTTACCAATTCGAGCTTTTCAATGCGGGTTTCACCATGGATTTTCTGCACTACCGTATCCCAGATAAATTCGATTTTAGGATTTCGGAAAGCGCGCTCCTGGATGATCTTCTGCGCCCGCAGCTCATCCCGGCGATGGATCACTATCACTTTTTTGGCAAAACGGGTGAGAAACATTGCTTCTTCGATGGCAGAATCTCCGCCGCCCACCACAGCTACCGTCTTGTCTCTATACAGCGCTCCATCACAGGTAGCGCAATAAGATACACCGCGTCCGGTGAGCCGCTCTTCTCCGGGAACGTTCATGCGTCTGGGATGCGCTCCGGTGCAGATGATTACGCTTCTGGCCCGGTGGTTTTTGCCACCTGCCTCCACCACCTTGCAGAGGCCTGCCAGTCCCAGAGCTGTGATCTCCTCTTCGATAAATTCTGCGCCAAAACGCTCGGCCTGTGCCCGCATTTTTGCCGTAAGTTCAAAGCCGGAAATAGGCTCCTCAAAACCGGGATAGTTTTCCACATCTTCGGTGACGTTGATCTGCCCGCCCACCATTGCTTTTTCAAAGACCGCAGTCTTCAGACCACCACGGGCACTGTATATAGCAGCAGCCAATCCGGCCGGACCAGCTCCGACTATTATCACATCATATCTCATAATTTACCTCGAAAATTTAATTGTTCAAGACAATATATGCGGCAGGCGTAGATTCGTCAAGGATAAAGGTTTTTGGGGGTTCTTGGTGCTGGAGTTCTTGGTTCTTAGTGCAGGGGTTCTTGGTTTGGGAGTTCTCAGTTCTTGGTGCTGGTGTTCCTGCACGATAATTCCCGCACTCAAAAACTTGAAAACCCTTCCAAGCTCTTTTAAATCCGATAAATCCGCCCGATCTACCCGATCCGCGTTCCATAAGCAAACTCCCACGCTCTAAAGCTAAAATATTTATAGCTAAAAACCCTATATGAAGACTCTTGTTTCTGTTTCCGATATTTCTTGAGATATCCCTGATTCTTGTTTTATATCTTCCTTGAAAGACTTTAGGTGCCGGTTTTAACCGGCACATCCAGGAGCAGATTATGCGGCCAAGACTTTTTCCTGGCCTTTTAAGGCCAGGCACACGGACCTATATCTTTGAATTCATAATAGATTATACAAGCGCACTCCGAATTAAGCTTCAACAGATCATATAGGAAGAGAGAGGGCTCAGAGGAACTATGCCGCTAACGTTGGCATCACCAAGATATTGATTGAGAGGGTTTAGACTCGCTATCCGTTTTCTTTGCAGATTTGCTATCTGAAATGTCGTCCCTACAGGACTCAAGGCATTGTTTAGAGTTTGGTTTGCTATCTGAAATGTCGTCCCGTTAGAACTCAGGTGGGGTTACAACTGGGTGGGGAATTCCAATTCCCCGTAGCGGGGTAAAGCATTTTCATGTCTGAGGATTTTTATGGTGGTAGATAGTATCAAGGTCTTGGATATTTAGGATGTCTCCAATCTATAATATCTCCTTGAAAGACTTTAGGTGCCGATTTTAACCGGCACGCCCCGGAGCAGCCAGCTCTCCAAGACTTTTTCCTGTCCTTTTAAGGCCAGGCACAGGTACCTATATGTTCACATTTACGATAGATTATACAAGCGCACTCCGAATTGAGAGATCATCTGATTATATGGGGGTGGGG
>Ga0265293_10000632_pt1 | contig 82884 bp, 71 predicted proteins | sample Munlanlewell138R_FD_192505 | JGI IMG/M metagenome (GOLD analysis project Ga0265293, IMG submission 192505) | Leachate microbial communities from a municipal landfill in Southern Ontario, Canada - Leachate well 138R | ecosystem: Engineered > Solid waste > Landfill > Unclassified | place: Canada... | reverse complement strand
CGGCAACGGGATGCCCAGGCCCTGCGCCACCACCGAATCGCGGAACACCGGGTCGTAGCCTAGGGTGGCCGGATCGCCGAAGCCCCCCAGCATTTCCAGCAGGTTGCGGATGGTCACGCTGGCCAGGCGCGGGTCGGCGCTGGCACCCGTGCGCGGCGTGAGATCGACGTGCTGGGCCACCGTGTCGCCAGGCGCCAGTCGTCCTTCCTGGATCAGCCGGTTCACCAGGGTGGAGGTGATCGGCTTGCTGCAGCTGGCGATGCGAAACAGCGAGTCGGGCTGGGTGGTGAAGTCTTCCGCGCCGGGGTTCCATGAGTAGCCATGCGCCAGCACCATGCGACCCTGCCAGGCCACCGCAACCGCGCCGGCCGGCACGTTGTGGGTCATCATGAGCTGCTTCATCTGCGTATCGAAGACGGCGAGTTCCGGCACGACCTGCCCGGTGACCGTCCACTGCGCCTGGGCGCAGGTTGCAACGAGCAGGAATGCGATCGACAGCGAAGGGCGCAGGATTTTCATGGCAGCCTCCAGGAGCGAACCTTCCATATATGCGCAAGATGGAGCGGAAAAGGCTCACCGCGCCGTCGCCCGACTGCAAGGCGGCCGCGTTCAGCGTGGCGCCGGCGCGCGCGCCAGGGCCCAGGCGTCGACGCGGGCGACGCCGGCCCGGCGCAGGACGCGGGCGCACTCGCGCAGGGTGGCGCCGGTGGTCATCACGTCATCCAGCAGGGCGACGTGAGCCGGCAGATCGATGCCGGGGGCGAGCACGAATGCGCCGCGCAGGTTGCGCCGCCGCGCCGCCGCGCCAAGGCCGGTCTGGGGCGGCGTTGCGCGCACGCGGCGCAGGGTATCCGCGGCCAGCGGCACGCCCAGTGCGTCCGCCAGGGGTCGCGCCAGCTCCAGCGCCTGGTTGTAGCCGCGCGTGCGCAAGCGCCGCGCGTGCAAGGGCACCGGCAGCAACAGTGCCGGGCGTTCGACGGCGCTGCTGCGCGCGCGCTCGACCAGCAGGCCCGCCAGCACCCGGCCGGCGGCCAGGTCGGCGTGGAACTTGAAGCGGGTTTCCAGCAGGTCGAGTGGGTGCGTGTAGCGGTAGGGCGCCCAGGCCAGGGCAAAGGGCGGCGCGCGGCGCAGGCATTCGCCACAGGCGCCGGCCGGCGTTTCCAGGGGCAGTGCACAACGCGGGCAGGCCGGCTGGTTGGCGAGCAGGTCGCCCGCGCAACCCGCGCAGAGGTCGCGCCCGTCCGCACCGGGCGCACCGCACAGCAGGCAGCGCAGCGGCAGTAAGGCAGCAAGCAGCCCATGGGCGATGCGCCGGGCAGGCGAATGCGGGTACAGGACCTTGCCCTCGTCGTAGGCGGCTGGCGTGGCCACGGAACAGGATGGCCACTTTAGCCCAAGCCGGGCGGCGCGGCTGATTCGAGGCTGCCGGCGCGACGCGCATGCACACAGCGGCGATAATGCCCGCCGTCGCCACCCGCGCCGGTCACGCCAGGCCAGCCGCCCGGCACCTGCTGCGCGGTCGAGCCGGGGTGCGGCGCGCGACATCGCGACCCGGCCTGTCACGGAGCACTCTGGTTTGCATACGTCCACGGCACGACACAACGGTCCGCTCGCCGGCCGCTCGCTGGCCTCAAGCAAGGGCGTGCGACGATGAGCGCCGGGCTCGATCCCGCGCAGGTGCGCCGTGCGGCTGCGCGTGCGGCCGCCACCTACGAGGGCCACGCGGTGCTGCAGGCCGAGATCGGCGCGCGCCTGCTGGAGCGGCTGGACGCGTATCCGGATTTCGCGCCGCAGCGGATTCTCGATGTCGGCGCCGGACCGGGCCGTACCAGTGCAGCGCTGGCGACGCGTTTCCCGGCGGCCGAATTCATCGCCCTGGATGTTGCCCTGCCCATGCTGCACGCTGCGCGCACGCGCCTGGGACCGGCAGCGCAGTGCGTCGGCGCGGACGCGCAGGCGCTGCCCTTCATCGATGGCAGCATCGACCTGCTGCACGCCAACCTGTGCCTGCACTGGTGCGATGATCCCGGCCTGGCCATCGCCGAGTTCCGCCGCGTGCTGACCACCGATGGCATGCTGCTGTTTTCGACCTTCGGCCCGGACACGCTCAAGGAACTGCGCGCGGCGAGCGAGGAGGTCGATGGATTGCCACGGGTCAGCCGCTTCGTGGACATGCACGACATCGGCGATGCACTGCTGGCCAGCGGATTCCGGCGCCCGGTGGTGGCGCGTGAGGATTTCACCCTCACCTATCCCGACGCGCTCGCGCTGATGCGCGACCTGCGCGCGCTGGGTGCCACCAATGCCGATATCCGGCGCCACCGCGCCCTGACCGGCAAGACGCGGCTGGCGCGACTGGCGGCGGCGCTGGATTCGCGCCGCCGGGCGGGCGTCCTGCCCGCGACCTTCGAGGCGGTGCTGGCTGCCGCCGAGGTACCGGCCTGGCGCCTGCGCCAGGTGTGAACCGCAAGGCCCGCGACCCCCTCGAGAACCCCACATGCGCCGCAATCCGTTCGTCGCCGTCCTGCTGGCGCTGGCCTCGGCGCTGTTCTTCACCAGCACCTATGTCCTCAACCGGGCCATGGCCGAAGCCGGCGGACACTGGGCGTGGTCGGCAGCGCTGCGCTACCTCTTGACACTCCCGATGCTGGCCGCGGCGTTGCCGCTGATGGGCGGAGCCGCACCGGTCTGGCAGGCCTTGCGCCGCCACCCGCTGGTCTGGCTGGGCTGGAGCTTCGTCGGCTTCACGCTGTTTTGCGTGTGCCTGACCTGGGCCGCTGATCATGCCCCTGCCTGGCTGGTGGCCGGCACCTTCCAGCTCACCGTGATCGCCGGCATGTTGCTGGGACCCCTGCTCTACCGTGGGGAGCGCGCGCGCCTGCCCGGCCGTGCCCTGGCGCTGGGGGTGCTGGTGGTGCTGGGCATCGGCCTGATGCAGGCCGGGCATTACCAGGGCGCACTGGATCGCGAGGCCTGGCTGGCCCTGGCAGCGGTGGCATTTGCCGCCTTCCTCTATCCGCTGGGCAACCGCGCCCTGCTGCTGCATCTGGAACAGACCGGCGAGCGCCTCAACGCCACGCAGCGCGTGTTCGGCATGACCCTGGCCAGCCAGCCCTCATGGTGGCTGATCGCCGCCTGGGGCGGCAGCGTGGCGGGCAGCCCGCCGTGGTCACAGGTCGTGCTTGCGGGCGGCGTGGCGCTGTTCGCCGGCACCATCGCGACCATCCTGTTCTTCCGTGCGACCGAGATGGTGCAGGACGATCCCGCCGCGCTGGGCGCGGTCGAGGCCATGCAGGCGGCGGAACTGGTGTTTTCGACGGCGCTGGGCGTGGCCTTTCTCGGCGAACACGTGCCCGGAGGCGTGGCGCTGGTCGGCGCCGCGCTGGTGATCGCCGGCATCCTTGCGCTCGGTGCCCTGGCCGGCCGACGGGCAGCCGGTGATGCGCGCGCTGCGCGGGCGCTGCGCAGCGACCGCGGCGCCTGAGCTACTTGGTCAGGATCAACTTGTCGTTGCGCGTCAGGCGCAGGTGGTATTCCTGGCCGGCATGCTCGATCACCAGTTCATTGCGGCCGGCGAGCAGGTGGCGGCTGTCGATGCGACGCATGCTGGCGGCACGCAAGGAAAGCAGGGGATGGGCGACGTCGTGGCCGGAGGTCGCGTGGCATTCGGGGACGGGCGAATCGAGCATCGGGAGATCCCGGTGGACTACGGTCGTGGAATGATAACGATTCGCATTTGCACGTCAACTGTGCAGGCTGGCCCGCGGGCAAGCCGGCGACCAGGGCTCAGCCCGGATCGAAGCGCCGGTACTGGATGGCTTCGCTGAGGTGCGCCGCCTCGATGCGCGGGCTGGCGGCCAGATCGGCGATGCTGCGCGCCACGCGCAGGGTGCGGTGATAGGCGCGCGCGGACAGTCCCAGGCGCTCGACCGCGCGGTCGAGCAGGGCATGCAGCGCCGGCGCCAGCGCACAGTCGCGCTCCACCTCGCGATTGCCGAGCCGGGCGTTGGGCTTGCCGGCACGCGCCTGCTGGCGGGCGCGCGCCGCGATCACCCGTTCGCGAACGCTGGCACTGCTCTCGCCCGGCGCACTGGCGCGCAGTTCCGCATGCGCGAGGCGCGGCACCTCGAGCTTCAGGTCGATGCGGTCCAGCAGGGGCCCTGAGACCCGCGAGCGGTAGCGGGCGATCACGTCCGGGCTGCAGCGGCAGCGCCCGGAAGGATCGCCGGCGTAACCGCAGGGACACGGGTTCATGGTCGCCACGAGCTGGAAGCGGGCCGGGAATTCCGCCTGGCGGGCGGCGCGCGAAATGGCGATGCGGCCCGATTCCAGCGGCTCGCGCAACACTTCCAGGACGTGCCGGTCGAACTCGACCAGCTCGTCGAGGAACAGCACGCCATGATGGGCCAGGGAGATTTCCCCCGGACGCGGGATCGAGCCGCCGCCGACCAGGGCCACCGCGGAAGCGGTGTGGTGCGGCGCCCTGAAGGCGCGCTGCTTCCAGTAGCTGACGTCCTCGCGGAAGCCGGCGATCGAACGGATCGCTGCCAACTCCAGCGCCTCGTCCTCGTCGAGCGGCGGCAGGATGCCGGGCAGGCGGCTGGCCAGCATGGTCTTGCCGGTGCCGGGCGGACCGACCATCAACAGGTTGTGACCGCCGGCCGCGGCGATTTCCAGGGCGCGCCGGGCCTGCTGCTGGCCGCGCACGTCGGCCAGGTCGGGCGGGCCGTCCGCGTCGCCCGCCGCCGGCACGACCGCCGTGGCAGCCTGCGCGCGCTGCAACTGGCCGCCGCCGCGCAGGTGACCGCACACCTCCAGCAGGGAATCCGCCACGCAGACGTCGGCATCACGCACCAGGGCGGCTTCGGCGCCGTTCGCACGCGGCACGATGACGCGGCGACCGGCGCGCCGCGCGTGCAGCACGGCAGGCAGCACGCCGTGGACGCGGCGCAATTCGCCGGAAAGCGCAAGCTCGCCGATGAACTCGCAATCGCCCAGGGCCGCGCGTGGCACGACACCGTTGGCGGCGAGGATGCCGAGCGCGATGGGCAGGTCGAAGCGGCCACCGTCCTTGGGCAGGTCGGCCGGCGCCAGGTTCACCGTGATGCGCCGCTGCGGATACTCGAACTGCGCGTTGAGGATGGCCGCGCGCACGCGGTCGCGTGCTTCCTTCACCGCGGTTTCCGGCAGGCCGACGATGGACGCGCCGGGCAAGCCGCCGGAAAGATGCACTTCGCAGGACACCAGTGGTGCGGCGATGCCGTCCTGCGCGCGGCTGTAGACCACGGCCAGGCTCATGGCACGCCGTGCCCGGAAAAATTGTCCGCTGCTCCAGCCTTGGGGTGAGCTGCAGGGAGCAGCGGACGTCCCGGGAAACCGTTCGGATGACTGATGGGTTTGCGCATCCTTGCGCTCCGGCCGGCTCCCTGCGCCGGCTGCTCAGTTGGGCCTGGTGGTGGTCAGGCGCTGTTCCAAGGCAGCGAGGTCGCGTTCGAGCTGCTCGATCTTCTCGCGCGTGCGCAGCAGCACGCAGCGCTGCACGTCGAACTCCTCGCGGGTGACCAGGTTGAGCTGACGCAGGCCCGACTGGAGGGTCGTGCGGAACGTGGCGGTGAGATCCGTCTGCGCCTCGCGGACACCCGGCGGCACGAGGGCGGCGAGGCGTTGTGCGAGCTGGTCGATGGACTGGATGGCGTTCATGGCGACTCTGCAGGTTCGGTGGAAGCACATTTTCGCGCCGCTGCGCGCAGATGCCCAGCCCGCGCAGGCGTCCTGGGGGGCGGCCGGTGGCGGGATCACGATCCCGCCACCGGCCCGGGAGCGTCCTTGCGACGCCGTTCCCTTGGCATCCCTCCCCTTGGCAAACAGTCTAGCCTCCGCGGCGCCTCGTGCCATCCGCAGAATTCGGAACTGCGTGTAGGAAATCGCTTACACGACGGACCGGGCCGGCGCAGCCATCCGCTATCATTGACCGCTGGCGCGGACAGCGCCGCAGCCGGAGGATGCCGATGCAGATGGTCATGGCGATCATCAAGCCGTTCAAGCTCGACGAGGTGCGCGAAGCGCTCGCCGAAGTCGGCGTGCAGGGCATCACGGTTACCGAGGTGCGCGGCTTCGGGCGCCAGAAGGGCCATGCCGAGCTCTACCGCGGCGCCGAGTACGTGGTCGATTTCCTGCCCAAGATCAAGCTCGAGGTGGCGGTGGTCGATGAGCAGCTCGAACGCGTGGTCGAGGCCATCAGCCACGCCGCCAATACCGGCAAGATCGGCGATGGCAAGATCTTCGTCTGGCAGCTCGATCGCGTCATGCGCATCCGCACCGGCGAGCTGGACGCCGACGCCCTGTAGACGGCGATGCCGACGCACCGCTGCGCAGCGTCCGGCCGCACCGTGCCTGCGGATGCATGGGCATGAGGCTTTGGCGCGGCAGCGGCGATCTGCTGCATCCCGGCACCACCCTGCTCGCCTGGCGCAACCTCAGCCACGAGCGCACGCGCTTCATCGCCACCCTGGTCGGCATCGCCTTTTCGGTGGTGCTGATGGGCGCGCAGCTGGGGCTCCTGATCGGCTTCGCGCAGACCGCCAGCACCCTGGTCGAACACGCCGACGCGGACCTGTGGGTGCTGCCGCTGGGCACCAGCAATTCGGACATCGCCGGACGCATCCCGATCCGGCGCAGATACGAAGCACTTGCCGTGCCGGGCGTGGCCAGCGTCGACGAGTACATGGTCCAGTTCGCCTTCTGGCGCAAACCCGATGGCGGCAGCGAATCGGTGATCGTGACGGGGTATTCGCTGGCCAGCGGGCGCGGCGGCCCGTGGGCGATGGTCGAAGGCACGCGCGCCGACCTGCAGATCGACGACGGCGTCATCATCGACCGGCTGTACCAGGACAAGCTCGGCGTGCACGGGCTCGGCCAAGTGGTGGAGATCAACAACCAGCGCGTGCGCGTGGTCGGCTTCACCGACGGCATCCGCACCTTCACGCAGAGTCCCTACATCTTCACCACCCATGCACGCGCGCAGCGCCTGGCACGTTTCAGCCCGGAGGAAACGACCTACCTGCTGGTGAAGCTGGCCAAGGGGGCGGATATCGACGTCGTACGACGTGACCTGGCGGCGCGCCTGCCATGGGTCGAAGTGCTGCCGAGTGGCGAGTTCGCCCGGCGCACGCAAAGCTATTGGCTGATCACCACCGGCGCCGGTGCCGCGCTGCTGCTGGCGGCCGCGCTCGGCCTGCTGGTCGGTACCGTGATCGTCGGGCAGACACTCTACGCCAGCACCCTCGACCGGCTCGCCGAATACGCCACGCTGCGCGCGATGGGCGCCGACCGCAGCTATCTCAACCGGGTCATCGTCAAGCAGGCGGCGCTGAGCGCGGTCATCGGCTACGCCATCGGACTGGCCGTGACCCTGGCCATGGTGGCCTACACCCGCACCGGCAACGTCGCCATGGCCCTGCCGCCCTGGAGCCTCCTGCTGCTCGCCGTGCTGACATTGCTGATGTGCCTGGCCGGTGCACTTATCTCGATCCGCCGCATCACGCGGCTGGATCCCACCCTGGTGTTCCAGTGAAAGACGCGCCGCTGCTGCGTCTGGAAGGCGTGCGCCTCACCTACGGCCACGGCGCCACCGCGGTCGAGGCCCTGCGCGGAGTCGACCTGGCCTTGCACGCGCAGCAGGTCACCCTGCTGCTCGGCCCTTCCGGTTCGGGCAAGACCAGCCTGTTGCAGGTGATGGGCTGCATGCTGCGCCCGACCCATGGGGAGGTGTTCCTGCACGGCCGCTCGCTGGCTGGCGCGTCGCTGGAGGAGCTCACGCGCCTGCGCCTGGCGCATTTCGGCTTCGTTTTCCAGCACTACAACCTGTTCCCGACCCTGAAAGCGTGGGAGAACGTCGCCATCGCGCTGGACCTGCGCCACTGGGCACGCGCGAAGATGCGCGGTGAGGCAACCCGCCTGCTCGCCGAACTGGGCATCGGCGAGCTTGGCGAGCGCTTTCCCGGCGAACTTTCCGGCGGCCAGAAGCAGCGCGTCGCCATCGCGCGCGCGCTGGCCGGCGAGCCGCGCATCCTGCTCGCCGATGAACCCACCGCCGCGCTCGATGGCAAGGTCGGCCGCGAGGTGGTGCGCGTCATGCAGCGCCTCGCCCATGAACAGGGCTGCGCGCTGCTGATCGTCAGCCACGATCCGCGCGTGGAGGAATTTGCCGACCGCGTGCTGCACCTCGAAGATGGCCGCCTCGACCGCGACCGCCCGCCTGCCAGGGAACCGCCATGCGCTTGAGATATTGGAAACGAAGGGACTGGCGGGAGTGTTTCCCGCGCCGCGCACTGCTCGCCGTCCTCGTGCTGGCCGGGTTCGCCGCCTGTTCCAGCGCGCCGCCGCCACCGCAACCCTACCAGGGCGGGCACGCCATCCATGCCGGAGGACTGGTGGAACCGCTGGGCGAGGAACGCCTGCTGATCCCGCAGGTGCCGGGTCGCATCGATCGCGTATTGGTGGAGGAAGGCGATACGGTGACGGCGGGCCAGCTGGTGGCGGAGCTGGAGAATGCCGAGCAGCGCGCCGCGCTGGAAACTGCCAGGGCGCAGGTGACGTTGCGCCGCGCCGAACTGGAACGCCTGCGCAATGGCCCGCGCCGCGAGGACATCGCCGCCGCGCGCGCCGCACGCGACGAAGCGGCGGCGCTGGAGAGCCAGGCGGCGCTGGATCTCAAGCGCCGCGAGCGCATGGCCGAACGCAAGCTGATTGCCCAGGAACTGCTCGACCAGGCACGAACCCAGGCGGCCACCGCCACCGCCGCGCGCCAGCGCGCCGCGGCGCAGCTCGCCGTGCTGCTGGCCGGCAGCCGCGCGGAAGATATCGCGGCGGCCGAAGCGGCACTGGACGCGGCGACCGGCCAGGCCGCGCAGGCCCAGGCACTGTTGGAGAAAACCCGCGTACGCTCGCCCATTGCCGGCATCGTGCTGGAGCGCGGCCTCAATCCGGGCGAAACGGTCACCGCCCTGACGCCTTCGCCGGTGGCGTCCATCGGCGACATGCACCAGCTGATGGTGCGTGCCGACATCGACGAACTGGACGTGGCCCGCGTGCACGTCGGTGCCGCGGCGCAGGTCAGCGCCGACGCCTTTCCCGGCCGGCAGTTCGCCGGCCGGGTGGTGCGCGTGGCGCGGCGCATGGGGCAACGCCTGGCGGCGACCGATGATCCCACCCAGCGCCGCGACGCCAAGACCCTGCAGGCGCTGATCGCCCTCGAACCCGGCACCCCGCTGCCGGTGGGCCTGCGCGTGGACGTGACCATCGAGGCCACCGGCGAGCGGGCGCCCTAGGAGGGTCGCGAGGCCCGATCCCGCGCCGCAATTCCGACGCCGCGCCATGTCGCGGCGCGGCGCGGCGCTCCGGCGGCCGCAAGGCGCCGGTGACGCGCTCAGGGCACCGCCGCCGACGTGCCCACGGGCGGGATCGGTTGGGCGCGCAGCGGCGGCACCGGTTCGGCCTTGATCTGGCGGTCGAGGTAGCCCAGCGCCGCTTCCAGTTGCGCGTCGTGGCCGGTGGCGGTGGCCCACGGCTTGTTCTCGACCGCGATGTCCGGCGTCACGCCGCGGCCTTCGATCAGCCAGCGACCGGCGGCATCGAACTGGCCGGTTTCGGCCACGCGGGCGACGCCCTTGTCTGACAGGCGGTTGCGGTCGGACAGCCAGATCCCGGCGCCGGCGGTGCGCGCGCCGATCAGCGGGCCGAGCTTGAGTGCCTTGACGCCGGCGGCAAAGGTCTCGCCGTCCGAATAGGTGAACTCGTCGGCCAGCACCACCAGGTGGCCGCGGAAGGTCTGCTGCATGTTGCCCGCGGGTGCGCCGTGCGGCGGCTGCCAGAACGCCCACACGCGGCGCAGCAGCTTCTCGATCACCCAGCTGTCGATGTTGCCGCCGCGATTGCGGCGCACGTCGATGATCAGGCCGTCGCGGTCGATCTGGGCGTAGAACTCGCGCACGAAGGCGGCGATGTCGTTCGGCCCCATGGCGTAGAGATGCAGGTAGCCGATGCGCCCGCCCGCCGCCTGCTCGACGCGTGCGAGCTTGCCGCGCACCCAGTCGCCATAGCGCAGCAGCGCCTCACGCTCGGGCGTCACCGGGCGCACGATGGCACGCGAGGCCTGTCCGCCACGCCTGAGCTCGAGCAGCACCTGCTGGCCGGCCTGGGCAAGCAGCGCGCGGGCCACCTCGGCAAGGCTGGTTACCGGCCGTCCATTGATGGCGGTGATGAGATCGCCCTCGCGCGCATCCACGCCCGGCTGCTGCAGCGGCGCGCGCAGTGCCGGCAGTTCGGGATCGGTGCGCCAGATGTGCTCGATGCGCACGCCGCCGTCGGTTGCGGCGAGGCGGGCACCGAGCAGCGCCGCTTCGGGTGCGGCCGGGTCCTGGCGATAGTCGCCGCCGCGCACCTGCGAATGCAGGATGCCGAGGTTCGCGCTCATCTGGCCGAGCAGGTCGTCCAGTTCCAGGCGGTCGTTGACGCGCCGCACCAGCGGCGCCAGGCGCGCGCGCACGGCGTCCCAGTCGATACCACGCATGGCCGGATCGAAGGAGAATTCGCGGTGCAGGCGCCAGGCATCCTCGAACATCTGCTGCCATTCGCGCGCCGGATCGATGGCGAGCTTCCAGTCGTCCACGCGCACCTGCGCGGCGACCCGCTCGTCGGGTGCCTTGGCCGTGGCGTCGAGCAGCAGCACGCCGCCGGGCTCGCCCGGCTGCTTGCCCGCAGTCAGCACCATCAGGCGCTTGCCGTTGGCACTCAGGCGGTAGGCGCCGACCTTGTCGAGGAAGGTCTGCGCCGTGTGCTTGCCGGCTTCGATCGGCAGCACCTGCAGGCGGTCCTGGCCGCGACTGCCCGCGTCGCGGGCCAGGAAGTAGAGCCGCTCGGCGTGCGCGGCAAGGTCACTGTAGTTGCCGGCTTCCACGCCGGTGTCATGCAGACGCGTGGCCAGCCCCTCGAAGACCACGTCGGGGCCCGGCCTGGGCACGTCGTCCCGGTCGGTCTTGTCCTCCTTCGGCGTCGCCGGGGCCAGTTCGTCCACGGCCTGGAACGGGAAGCGCAGGCCGGGCTGCAGCGCCAGCGCCAGTATCTGGGTGCGCTTGTCGAACATCGGGCCGGTGTTGCGGTCGCCCCAGGGCGAAGCAGGCGTGGCGACGAAGCGCCGGTTGGAGAGGAAGTACAGCCACCGGCCATCCGGCGAGAAGGCCGGCGAGAAGGATTCGTAGCGATCGGTGCTGAGCACCGCCTTGTGCTTCGCATCGGCCGCGGCGATGAACAGCTGCGGCATCTGGCGGTTGGAGTCCGGGCGCGACCAGGCCAGATAACGGCCATCGGCGGACCAGGCGACATCCGAGTAGGCGTCATCGTCGCCATGCGGCGATTCATCCACCACGTGACTGCGCCCATTCTTCAGATCGAGCAGCCAGAGCCGCGCGTGCTTGTCGGCGTGCGCCAGCCAGCGCCCGTCGGGCGAGGGCCACAGGCGCCAGCGGTACACCCCGGCATCGGCGACCAGCACGCGCGTTGCGGTCGAGCCATCCGCGGGATAGGACCAGATTTCGCTGCGCCCCTCGATATCGGTGACGGCGAACACGGACGTGCCGTCCGCGGCGGGCACGGCAGCACGTGCACGCGCCTGCTCGGGAACCGCGAGATCCACGCGACGCAGCGCCTGGGTACCGGCCAGCACCACGCGCCCGCGCGCGCTCAGCGCCACGCGCTCGCCGGCGGCGTCGGGCGCGGCATGGCCGAGCCATTTCAGGGGCTCGGCGAGGAAGCGCTCGCGGCGCTGCAGGAAGTCCGAATCCAGCACGATGTCGAGCGTGCGATCGCTGCCACTGGCGATGTCGTAGAGATGCAGGTCCGCGCCCAGCTGGTAGATGATGCGCCCGCCGTCCAGGCGCGCGCCGCGCACGTCGAAGTCGCTGTAGTGCGTGAGCTGGCGGCGCGCGCCGCCATTGCCGTCCATCGCCCAGAGGTTGGCGCGCCCGCCGGCATCGCTGACCACGTAGAGCTGGTCCTGCCACCACATCGGCTGGCTGAGGTTGGCATCCAGGTCGGCCGCCAGGCGCAGCGCTTCGCCCTCGGCGGCGCTGTCCCAGCGCCACAGCTGGGCCATCGCGCCGCCGCGATAGTCCACCGCATGGTCACCGGATACGGCCAGGCCAAAGCGCGTGAACCACACGGTCCGCCCGTCAGCCCCGTACACCAGTTCCCGCGCGTCGGCGAGCGGCACGTCGGTGATGGCGCCACTGGCGGGATCGACGCGGCGCAGCGCGCGGCTCATGCCCGGGCCGACCACCGCTTCGCTGGCATAGACGATGCTGCCGTCGGGGGCAAAGCCGGACAGCCAGGCGCGGCTGGCATCGAAGGTGAGCCGCCGCGGTTCGCCGCCGGCCAGCGGCATCAGGTACACATCCGGCGCGCCGTCATAGCTGGCGACGAAGGCGACCTGGCGGCCGTCCGCCGAGATCACCGGTTGCGATTCCGGCGCCGGGTGTGTGGTCAGGCGCTGCGCGTGGCCACCGCCCGCTGCCACCCGCCACAGGTCACCCTCGGACACGAACACGACGCTATCACCATGCAGGGCCGGCTCGCGGTAGTAGCCTGGCGCGGCGCGCGCCGTGCCGGCCACGCAGATCAGGAGGGCCAGCAGGGGCCAGGTCAAGACGCGCATCGGCACACTCCGGTGGAATCGAGTCAGCCAGCTTGCCAGCCCCGCGGCGCGATGCATGGGCCGGTGGTCATGGCCGGCAGCGGCGCGGGATGTGGGCAGGCCGGCGCGCAGCGAGGACGGGGTGTCAGGCAGCCAGGCCGTAGCTCTTCAGCAACGCCTCGGGGCGTGGCTCACGGCCGCGGAAGGCGATGAAGCTTTCCAGCGCCGGACGCGAGGCACCGACCGCAAGGATCGCCTCGCGCCAGGCCTGCCCGGTGGCGCGGTCGAGGACCCCGGCTTCCGCGAAACGCCCGAAGGCATCGGCGGACAGGAGTTCGGCCCACAGATAGCTGTAGTAGCCCGCGCCGTAACCCCCGGCGAAGATGTGCGTGAAGGCATGCGGGAAGCGCTGCCAGACCGGCGGGCGGATGACCGCCACTTCGCTGCGCACTTCCTCGAGGATTTCCAGCGCGCGCGCGCCGCGCGCCGGGTCGTACTCGCGGTGCAGGCGGAAATCGAACAGGCCAAACTCGAGCTGGCGCACCAGGAACAGTCCGGCGTGGAAATGCCGCGCCGCCTGCATGCGCTGGTAGAGCGCGTCCGGCAGTGGCGCGCCGGTCTGCCAGTGACGGGCGAACAGATCCAGCGCCTGGCGTTCCCAGCCGAAGTTCTCCATGAACTGGCTGGGCAGTTCCACCGCATCCCATTCCACGCCGTTGATGCCGCCAACGCCGGGCAGGTCCACCTCGGTCAGCAGGTGGTGCAGGCCGTGGCCGAATTCGTGGAACAGGGTGAGCACCTCGTCATGGGTGAGCAGGCAGGGCGCATCCTGGCTCGGCGGGGCAAAGTTGCAGGTGAGGAAGGCCACTGGCAGCTGGGTGGTGCCGGCCTGGCGGAAGCGGTTGCGGCACACGTCCATCCAGGCGCCGCCGCGCTTGCCGCTGCGTGCAAAAAGATCGAAATAGGCGCCGGCGAAGACCCGCCCTTGCGCATCGACCAGCTCGTAGTAGCGCGCATCCGGGTGCCAGGTATCGACATCCCCGCGCTGGCGCAGCTCGATGCCGAACAGGCGCTTTGTGATGGCGAACAGGCCCTGCAGCACGGCCTCGAGCGCGAAATACGGCTTGAGCTCCTCCTCGCTCAGGGAATACTTGCGCTCGCGCAGCTTCTCGGCCGCGTAGGCGACATCCCAGGGCTCCAGCCGGGCCAGGCCCAGCTGCGCAGCCGCGAACTCGGCAAGCTCGGCAAGCTCGCGCTCGGCCACCGGCCTGGCGCGTGCGGCCAGGTCGTGCAGGAAGGCCAGCACCGCGTCCGGCGAGGGCGCCATCTTGGTGGCCAGCGATTCCTCCGCGGCGTCGTGGAACCCCAGCAGCTGCGCCGCCTCGTGGCGCAGCGCGAGGATGCTTTCGATGCGTGCGGAGTTGTCGAATTCGCCGGCGTGCGGGCCCTGGTCGGAGGCGCGCGTGTGATAGGCGCGGTAGACCCGTTCCCGCAGCGCGCGGTCGTCGGCATGGGTCAGCACCGCCTGCACGCTCGGGGGCTTCAAGGTCACCCGCCAGCCGTCGGCGCCCTGTTCGGCGGCGGCGGCACGCAACACGGCGCGACCGGTGGCGGGAATGCCGGCAAGGCCGGCTTCCTCGGTGATGGGCTCGCTCCAGGCATCGGTGGCGTCCAGCACCGCCTCCTCGAACTCGGTGGCCAGGCGCGCCAGTTCGCTGGCGATGTCGCGGAAGCGCGTGCGCGCCGGCTCCTCCAGGGCCACGCCGGCGAGTCTGAAATCGCGCAGCGCATGCACGATCAGGGCACGCGCAGCCGGCGCCAGCGCGGCCGTGGACGGCGCCTCGCCCACGGCTGCGATGGCGGCGTAGAGTTCACGGTTCTGGCCCAGTTCGCTGGCATGTTCGACGATCTTCTCCTGCGCCGCCGCGTAGGCCTTGCGCAAGGCGTCGGAGTCCGCCACGCCGTGCAGGTGCGAGACCGGCGCCCAGGCACGGTTCAGGCGATCCTCCAGCGCCTCGCCGGCCAGCAGCACCGCATCGAAGCTGCGCGGCGCGTCCGGCGCCAGCAACGCATCGATGCGCTGGCGATAGTCGGCGAGGATGGCGTCGATCGCCGGTTCGACATGTTCGGGGCGGATCGCGGAAAATCGGGGCAGGCCATCGGCCTCAAGCAGCGGATTGCTCGACATCATCGGCACACAGGGAAGGAAACCTGCGTCCAAGCTGGTGCACGCGCACCGTGAATTCAAGCCGCCCGGGCCGCGCCCGCACGGCCATGCAGGCCACGAGGACACGACGCATGAACATCAGGAGCTATCGAGGCATCCGCCCGCGCCTTGCCGCCGGCGCCTATGTCGATCCCGCCGCGCAGGTGATCGGCGACGTGGAAGTCGCCGCGGACGCCTCGCTCTGGCCCTGTGTGGTCGCACGCGGCGACGTGCATTACATCCGCATCGGCGCGCGCAGCAACGTGCAGGATGGCGCAGTGCTGCACGTGACCCACGCCGGCCCGCACACCGGCGAGGGCTTTCCATTGCTGATCGGCGCCGACGTCACCATCGGTCACGGCGCGGTGGTGCATGCCTGCACGATCGGCGATGCCTGCCTGATCGGCATGCACGCGACGGTGCTGGATGGCGCGGTGGTGCAGCGCCACAGCCTGGTGGGTGCCGGCGCCGTGATCGCCCCCGGCAAGCGGGTCGGCGAAGGCGAGCTGTGGGTGGGCAACCCGGCGCGCTGCGTGCGCAGGCTCTCGGACGCGGAGATCGAACGCCTGTACTACTCGGCGCAGCACTACGTGCGCCTGAAGGACGAATACCTCGCCGCCGGCTAGCTGTCCGCGCCGGCTCGGCCGGCCAGGCTCGCCGCGTCGATGACGAAGCGGTACCTGACGTCGCTGCGCAGCATGCGCTCGTAGGCGGCGTCGATCGCATCGGCGCGGATCACCTCGATGTCGGCGACGATGTCGTGGGCCGCGCAGAAGTCCAGCATCTGCTGGGTTTCGGCGATGCCGCCGATCAGCGACCCGGCCAGGGAACGGCGCTGGAACACCAGCTTGCCGACGTCCGGCGACGGGTGCGGGGCGGCCGGCACGCCGATCAGCACCAGCGTGCCATCGCGCTTGAGCAGCGAGAGATACGGCGCAAGATCGTGGCTCGCCGCCACGCTGTCGATGATCAGGTCGAAGCTCGCCGCATGCGCCTTCATCCCGCCTTCCTCGCGCGTCAGGACCACCTCGTCCGCGCCGAGCGCCAGCGCATCCTGGCGCTTGTGCGCGCTGCCGGTGAACGCCACCGTGTGCGCACCCATGGCGTGCGCGAGCTTGATGCCGACGTGGCCGAGTCCACCGATGCCGACGATGCCGACCTTGCGGCCCGGTCCCGCGCCCCAGTGGCGCAACGGCGAATACATGGTGATGCCGGCGCACAGCAGCGGCGCCACGGCGGCGAGCTGCGCCTCGCCATGGCCGATGCGCAGCACGAAGTCGCGATCGACGACGATGCGCTGCGAATAGCCGCCGAGCGTGTGTCCGGGCGCGTCGCGGGTGCGCCCGTTGTAGGTGCCCGTGAAGCCGTTCTCGCAGTACTGCTCCAGCCCCGCCGCGCAGGCGCTGCAGTGGCGGCAGCTGTCCACCATGCAACCCACGCCCACGGTGTCGCCGACCGTGAAGCCGGTGACCTCGGCACCCAGCGCGCCGACCCGTCCGATGATCTCGTGGCCGGGCACGCAGGGATAGTGCGTGCCGCCCCATTCCGAACGCACCGTGTGCAGGTCCGAGTGGCACACGCCGCACCAGAGGATGTCGATCTGCACGTCGCGCGGCCCCGGCGCACGGCGTTCGATGCGCATCGCTTCCAGCGGCAGCTCGGCGCTGCGCGCGCCCCAGGCGTGGGTGCTCATGTGGGTTTTCCTCGGCTGATGGACGGACTGGCGAAAGGCGTGCGGATGCGCAGGCTCACCGCGCGGCGTTCCCGGCGTGCGGACTGACGTAATCGCCGACCTTCGCGCGGAACGCGATGGCCATGCGGTTCCAGCCGTTGATGGCAATGACGGCGAGGGTCAGATCGACCAGGCCCTTGTCGTCGAAGTGGCGTCGCACCTCGGCGTAGAGCGTATCGGAAACGCCATCCTCGGCGATGCACGTGACCGCTTCCGTCCAGGCCAGGGCGGCGCGCTCGCGGTCACTGTAGAAAGGCGCCTCGCGCCAGGCGTTCAGCAGGTACAGGCGCTGCTCGGTTTCGCCCTGGGCGCGCGCATCCTTGCTGTGCATGTCCAGACAATAGGCGCAGCCGTTGATCTGCGAGGCGCGCATCTTGACCAGTTCGATCAACGATTCCTCCAGGCCGCTGCGGTGGACCTGCGCTTCGGTATGCAGCAGGGCCTTGAAGGCCTCGGGCGAGGCGTGCCGGTAATCGATGCGTTGCGTCATCGGGGGTGCTCCTTTGCGGGGTTGTGCGGAATCAGTCAGGAATCGGTGAACAGGCGCTGCATGTCGGCATAGCCGAACGCGCTGTCGAGCGCGTCGAAGCGGCCGCTGTCCAGCACGCTGCGCAGGGCATCGCGCGCGGCCGACATGGCCAGCGTGGCCAGTCGCGTCGCAGTACTGACCCGCGCCACGCCCAGGCGCGCGAGTTCGGCAAGATCCGGCAGCCCGGTGCGTGCGCCAACGTTGACGGGGGCATCCAGCGCCGCGACCAGTGTGCCGATGCTTGCCGGATCGGCCAGGGCGATGGGATAGATGCAGTCGGCGCCCGCGGCGAGGTAGGCGCGGGCCCGGCGCAGGGCCTCGGCGACGCGCGTCGGCTCATCGGTGCCGAAGCCGGTCATCCATACGTCCACGCGTGCGTTGATGACGATCGGCACGCCGGTGGCGCGGGCAGCGCTGCGGGCCGCGGCGACACGGGCGGTGGCCTCGTCCAGATCGCGCAGGGCGACATGACCGACGCCGTCTTCCAGGTTGATGCCGACCACCCCGGCGGCGATCATCGCGCGCACGCTGGCGCCCACCGCATCAGGCGTGTCGCCGTAGCCGCCTTCGATATCGGCCGTCACCGGCACCGCCACGGCGTGCGCGATGCGCCGGGTGGCCGCAACGACTTCGTCGAAGGGCGTGGCTTCGCCGTCGCCATAACCGAGCGACCAGGCCACGCCGCCGCTGGTGGTGGCAATGGCAGCACACCCCAGGTCGGCAAAGGCCCGTGCGCTGCCGGCGTCCCAGGCATTTGGCAGCAGCAGCACGTGGCGCCGATCGTGCATTGCATGGAATTGCCCGGCGCGGGTGATCTGGATCGACTTGTCCATGGCATCGCCTCCCTCGCGCAAGCTACGCCTTGCGCCCCGCCATGCTACGCCGGGTGCTGCGTGGGGAAAGCCCCAGGCGACCGCGCGGTTGCGCAGGATTCATGCGCGCCCACGGCGAGCGATGCCGGATGCACGGCTCAGCGCGCCGCCGTGGCGCGTTCGAGTGCCGCCAGGTAGGCCAGGGCCGCCTCGCGATCCGTACCGCACATGCGCGGTTCCGGGCGCAGCGTGCGGCACACGGCTGGCCGCTCGGGCTGGCCGAACAGGCGGCAGCGGTAATCCTCGGTGAGCTGCACGCAGGGCATGCCGGCCGGCTTGCCGTGCGGCATGCCGGGAATGGGCGAGGAAATCGAGGGCGCGATGCAACAGGCGCCACAGCCGGGGCAGCAATCAGCGAGGGTCTGCATGTTCGGGCAAGTCCGCCTGCGCGCGCTCGGCCTGCAACGACGCATACAGTGCTGCGGTATCCGGCCGCACGCCCTGCCACAGGGCGAAGGATTCGGCGGCCTGTTCGACCAGCATGCCCAGGCCATTCACCGCGCGCGCCGCCCCGGCGGCCTGCGCCGCAGTGAGGAAGGGCTGCGCTGCGCGGCCGTATGAGAGGTCATAGGCCAGCGCCCCGGCCGCGAACACCGATGCGGGGAGCGGCAAGACGGCGCCGGCGTGGCCGGCCGACGTGGCGTTGACGACCAGCTCGAAGGGTCCCGCGCCGTCCAGCGCCGGCAGGGTAATGGCATGCGCCGGCGTGCCCAGCGCATCGACGAGCGAGACGGCATGGGCCGCGGTGCGATTGCTGACGGCCAGTTCGGCCACGCCGGCGTCGAGCAGGGCAAACGCCGCCGCCCGCGCCGCGCCGCCGGCCCCCAGCAGCAGCACGCGGCGCCCGGCGGGGTTGCAGGCCTGGCGTTCGCGCAGGTCACGCAGCAGGCCCGCGCCGTCGGTACTGTCGCCCAGCCACGCATCGCCCTGGCGGATCAGGGTATTGACACTGCCGGCGCGCCTGGCGCGGGGCGCGAGCTGCCGGCACAGCGCCAGGCCCGCCTGCTTGAGCGGCAGGGTGAGGTTGGCGCCCCGGCCGCCGGCGGCGGCGAACGCCGCCAGGGCTGCCGGCAAGGCCGCGCAATCGGCCTCGATCGCGCGGTAATCCATGGCGATGCCGAGCTGCGCGCCGAACGCGGCGTGGATGCGCGGCGACAGGGAATGCGCGACCGGCCGCCCGAAGACGGCGTAGCGTGGGGTGTCGCGGCCGGCGTCTGCCGGGACCTGCGCGCTCACGGCTTGCCGCGCGCGATCGACGGCACCGGCACGCCCTCCGCATCCAGCCGGCGCGCCGGGAAGGCCGACGCGCGTGCCAACTCAGCGGCCGTGTGCATCGGCAAGCCAGCGCGCGGCGTCCAGCGCAAAGTAGGTGAGGATGGCGTCCGCGCCGGCGCGGCGGATGCCGGTCAGTGCCTCCAGCACGCAGGTGCGCTCGTCCAGCCAGCCATGCCCGAAGGCGGCCTTCAGCATCGCGTACTCGCCACTCACCTGGTAGGCGAAGGTCGGCACGCCGAAACGCTCCTTCACCCGGCGCAGCACGTCCAGGTAGGGCATGGCCGGTTTCACCATGACCATGTCGGCGCCCTCGTCGAGATCCAGCGCAACCTCGCGCAGCGCCTCGTCGGAATTGGCCGGATCCATCTGGTAGGTGTGCTTGCTGCCCTTGCCGAGGTTGCCGGACGAGCCCACCGCATCGCGGAACGGGCCGTAGAAGGCGGAAGCGTACTTGGCGGAATAGGCCAGGATGCGCGTATGGATGTGGCCGGCGCCTTCCAGCGCCCGGCGGATCGCTCCAACCCGCCCATCCATCATGTCCGAGGGCGCCACGATGTCCGCGCCGGCTTCGGCATGCGAGAGCGCCTGGCGGACCAGCGCATCGACCGTGGCTTCGTTCATCACGTAGCCGGTGGCGTCGATCAGGCCGTCCTGGCCATGCGTGGTGAAGGGGTCGAGGGCCACGTCGGTGATCACGCCGAGCTCGGGCAGCGCATCCTTCAGCGCGCGCACCGCCCGCTGGGCCAGGCCCTCGCGGTTCCACGCCTCGCAGGCGTCCAGCGACTTGGCCTGCGGCGGCGTCACCGGAAACAGCGCCAGCGCCGGGATGCCGAGCGCATGGGCCTCGCGGGCACGCTTGACCAGTTCGTCGATCGACAGGCGCTCCACGCCCGGCATCGACGGCACTGCTTCGCGCTCGCCGCGGCCTTCACGCACGAACACCGGCAGGATGAGATCGGCGGGCTGGAGTCGGGTTTCGCGCATCAGCGCGCGCGAGAACGCATCACGGCGCATGCGCCGCATGCGCGTAACGGGATAGCTCATGGGAACACCTGATTGAACTGCATGAATCGGCGGCGGTCATTGTACGCCGCGCGCCACGCGGGCAGGCGGCCGACGCCGCCCAGGCGAGTGCGCCCGCCCGCCCAGGCGCGCCCTTGGCACGGCGCGGCACGCGGGATCGACAAGCCGCGAAACGCAACCACATCGACCGTTAAGCGAATGTTATGACTTTTGCGAGTAACCTGCTAAAGTCGCTCTATCCCGCTGTTTCACAAGTTCAAGAACAGATACCGACCATGCTGCCCCCGTTCCTCCTCACCCTTGTCGCCACCCTGCTCGTGCTGGCGGTTGCGTCGATCCGGAGGATCCCGGAGGGGCAGGTCTATGCGCTGCGCCGCCTCGGCGGCCACACCCGCCTGCTGGGCGCGGGCACGCATTTCACCCTGCCGCTGATCGAGCGCGTCGCGCACAAGATCAGCCTGGGGGGCTCGCAGATCACCGTCGAATCGGCCGACGCCGCGCGGCGCGCCACGATCTACTTCCAGGTGATCGACCCGGCCCGCATGGGCAGCGCCATTGGCGAATCGGGCAGCCGCGTGCGTGCCCAGGCGCGTCGTCTGCTGGACGAGAACCCGGGCCCGACCAGCCGCGTGGCGCTGAAGCAGGCGCTGCAGGACACCTTCGGTGCGCGCGGCCTGCGCATCGTGCGCGTGGATCTGGAAGCCCGCGACTGACCCACCGGGTGGCTTTTCGCCCGCCGCGCCCCGATACTGCGCGGCCCGTACCGGTGCGACCATGATGCCCGACCGCGACCCGCTGCGGCAGCGCCTGCTCGCCGGGCTTGCCGCGCTCGACCTCGATGTGCCCTCCGGCGGCGTCGCGCAGCTGCTCGACTACATCGCCCTGCTGGCCCGCTGGAACGCCGCCTTCAACCTGAGCGCGGTGCGCGATCCGGCCGAGATGGTCACCCGCCACCTGCTCGATTCGCTGGCCATCGCGCGCCTGGTCAGTGGCGCGACCCTGGCCGACCTGGGCGCCGGCGCCGGCCTGCCGGGGCTGCCCCTGGCCATCATCGCGCCGGAGCGCGCGGTCACCCTGGTCGATTCCAACGGCAAGAAGGCGCGCTTCCTGCGCGCGGCGGTGCGCGAGCTTGGCCTGCCCAACGTGCGCGTGGCCGAATGCCGGGTGCAGGACCTGCAAGGCCGGTTCGATTGCATCACCGCGCGCGCCTTTGCCAGCCTGGCCGACATGCTCGCGTGGGGCGGCCACCTGCTCGCGGCGCACGGCACCTGGCTGGCCCTCAAGGGGCGGCGTCCGGATGCCGAGTTGGCGGCCCTGCCGGAGGGGTTCGTGGTCGATGCGGTGACGCCGCTCGCAGTACCCGGTTTGGACGCGGCCCGCCATGTCGTGATAATCAGGCATGCTGCGGGGGCGACTCCGCCTCCTCGAACAGTCCCCGAACCATGACGCGCATCATCGCCATCGCCAACCAGAAGGGCGGGGTCGGCAAGACCACCACCGCCGTCAACCTCGCCGCGGCGCTGGCGGAAACGCGGCGCAAGGTGCTGCTGATCGACTTCGACCCGCAGGGCAACGCCACCATGGCGGCCGGCGTGGACAAGCGCACGGCCAAGCCGGGCGGCTGCGAGGTGCTGCTCGGCGAGGCGGCCATCACCGCGGCCATCGTGCCGACCGAGGGCGGCTTCGACCTGTTGCCCGGTGGCGCCGACCTCACCGCGGCCGAACTCAAGCTGATGGACGAGCTGGCGCGCGAGTCGCGCCTGAAGGAATACCTCGCCCAGTTGGGCGAGCATTACCACACCATCCTGATCGATTGCCCGCCGACCCTGCACCTGCTGACCATCAATGCGCTCACCGCCGCCCATGGCGTGCTGATTCCGGTGCAGTGCGAGTATTTCGCGCTGGAAGGCCTGTCGAGCCTGCTCGACACGATCAAGGCGGTGCGCCTGCGACTCAACCCGCAGCTCGAGGTCGAGGGCCTGCTGCGCACCATGTACGACATGCGCAACAACCTCGGCAACGAGGTGTCGCTGCAACTGGCCAAGCATTTCGGAGACAAGGTGTTCCGCTCCATCATCCCGCGCAACGTGCGCCTGGCCGAGGCCCCCAGCCACGGCAAGCCGATCAATCTGTACGACCGCGAATCGCGCGGCGCCATCGCCTATCTGGGCCTGGCCGGCGAGATGCTGCGCCGCGAAGGCGCCGCCGCGGCGGCGGCGCGCCCGGGGCAGGCGTGATGGCGACCAGGAAGCGTGGGCTCGGTCGTGGCCTCGATGCCCTGCTCGGGGCCGATTCCGACACGGCGATCGCCGCACAGGGTGAAGGCGAACTGCGCAGCCTGGCAGTGACCGTCATCCAGCCCGGCCAGTACCAGCCGCGCCAGCGCATCGACGCCGAGCCGCTGGAAGAGCTGGCCGCCTCGATCAAGGCCCAGGGCCTGATCCAGCCGGTCGTGGTGCGCGCGATCGCCCCGGGACGCTACGAGCTGATTGCCGGCGAACGGCGCTGGCGCGCGGCGCAGAAGGCCGGGCTCGAGGAAATCCCGGCCCTGGTCAAGACGGTGCCCGACCAGGCCGTGGTGGCCATGGCGCTGATCGAGAACATCCAGCGTGAGGACCTTTCCGCCCTGGAGGAAGCCCAGGCGCTGGCGCGGCTCATCGAGGAGTTCGGCCTCACCCACCAGCAGGCCGCCGATGCGGTCGGCCGCTCGCGCGCGGCGGTGTCGAACCTGCTGCGCCTGCTGGAACTGCCGGCCGAGATCAAGCGCCTGCTCGACGAACGCAAGCTCGACATGGGTCACGCGCGGGCGCTCGGTTCACTCCCCGAGGCGCGCGCCATCGCGCTTGCCCGGGAAGCCGCCCGTCGCGGCTGGTCGGTGCGCGAGCTCGAGGAGGCGGTGCGCCGCGCGACCACGCTGCCGGACGCCGCCGGCAACAAGCCCAGGGCGCGACCCGATCCGAACATCGAGGCACTGGAGCGCGACCTGGCCGAAAAGCTCGCCACCCGCGTGCAACTCGCCCACGCGCGCGGCGGCAAGGGCAAGCTGGTCATCCACTACCACAGCCTGGACGAGCTGGACGGGATCCTGGCAAGGATCCGCTGAGGGTTGGCGCAAGATCGGGGGTTGACTCGCGGCGCAAGGTTCCCCGCAAGGACTGCAGCTTGCGTGCACCGGGTGAGCGTGCCGAGCGCACGGCGCGGACGCGAGGCCGCGGTTGCGGCGCGCATTTGAGGGCCGCTCGCGCATTCCACGGGGATTCGGTGCATGGCACTGACGGCGTCGGTCGTCGGCTGCGTTGCCGCCCACTGGGGCGACTCGGGTGACGCATGACTTGCCGTTCGATTCGGGCGACCGCCAGGAAATGGAGTCGCCGCGGGGCTGAAGGGCGGGGCGGCTGTGGTGCAGTTGCCTGCTGTGCTGCAGACCCTCCGCAGATGTAATATCCAGCACCGGGCCGCGGGGAGACCGCCATGACGCTTCGGGCAATTTCGCTGGCCGGCGCGTTGCTGGCCATGAGCCTCGCCGCTTTCGCCGGCCCGCCGGTCGCGCCGGTGCGTGACGTGCCCCAGATGCTGCATGGCGTCACGGTGCACGATCCCTACCGCGACTTCGAGGATCTCAAGTCCCCGTCCACGCAAGCATGGCTGAAGACGCAGGGTGCTTACGCCGAGAGCGTTCTGGCGAACATGCCCGAGCGGCAGGCCCTGACCGATCGCGTCGAGGCCCTGTCGCGCTCGACAGGCGACCTCGTGGGCAGGGTGGTGCGCGGGGCGGGCGAGCAACTCTTCTACCTCAAACGCGCGCCCGGGCATGCCCAGTTCAAACTTGTCGCGCGCAGCAGCCTGACCGCGCCGGAGCGTACCCTGGTCGATCCCGATGAAATGACCGGGCGCGCCGGGGGTGTGCCATACACGATCGACTATTTCATGCCGTCCTGGGACGGCAAGTACGTGGCGTATGGCCTGTCGGCCGGCGGCTCCGAGGACGCCTCGCTCTATGTGATGGACGTGGCCAGCGGCAAGACCCTGGGCGAGCCCATATCGCGCGTGCACGACCGCCGCGTGCACTGGACCTCCGACAGCCGCAGCCTGAGCTACAACCAGGTGCGCGCGCTGCCGCCCGGCACTGCGCCCACGGAGGCCTACCTGGACAGCACGGTGTTCCTGCTGCGCGTGGGCATGCCCGAACGCAGCGCGCGAGCGTTGTTCGGGCCGCTGGTCGACAAGGATCTTCGACTGGAGCGCCTGGACGTGGGCGAGGTGTATTTCCATCCGACCAGCCGCTTCATGGTGGCGCGCACCACGGACACGACGGTGCCCGAGGGCAAGCTCTTCGTCGCTCCGCTGAGCGAGCTGACCAAGGCGACGATCGCATGGCGTCAGGTGTCGGCCTTTGCGGACCGGATCACGGACATGGTGCTGGCGCATGACACCTTGTACCTGCGCACCACCAAAGGTGCCCCGCGCGGGCGCTGGCTGGCGCTGGATCTGGCCGCCGGGGGCGGCATCGAAACCGCCCGGGTGGTGATGGACGCGCCCGGACGCGGCGTGCTCGATACCCTGCGCGTGGGTGGCCACGGTGCGCTGTACGTCGAGGTCTCCGAGGGGTTCACCACGCGCACCCTGCGCGTTGGCAGCGCCGGGAAGGCGCCGATCGACATGGCCCCGGCAATCAAGGGCAGCACCTTCAGCATCGGGGACCCGCTGCACAGCCATGACGATCTCTGGATCGTGAGCAGCAGTTGGACGGAGCCTTTCAAGGTCCTGCGCACCATTGGCCCTACCCAGCCTGCCGTCGACACCGGCCTGCTGCAACTCAAGGTGCCGCCTGGCACCCCGCCCCTTACGGTGAGCGAGGTGACGGTGCCAAGCCACGACGGTGTGCAGGTGCCGCTCGCCATCATCCACCGCGCCGACCTCAAGCGCGACGCGCCACATCCCACGCTGCTGGAAGGCTATGGTGCCTACGGCCACTCGTTCGCTGCCTACTTCGACCCGCGCAGCATGGCGTGGCTGGAGCGCGGCGGTGTGCTGGCCTACGCCAACGTCCGCGGCAGCGGTGCCTTCGGTGACGACTGGCACCGCGCCGGCTTCAAGGCCACCAAGCCCAACACCTGGAAGGATGGCATCGCCAGCGCCAAGTACCTGATCGACAAGGGCTACGCCACGCCGGCCACCCTGGGCATCTGGGGGACTTCCGCGGGCGGCATCTTCGTCGGCCGTGCAGTGACCGAGGCGCCGCAGCTCTTCGCCGCCGCGGTATTCGAGGTCGGCATCATGGACATGCTCCGCTTCGAGGAATCGGCGAACGGCATCACCAACGTCAGCGAGTTCGGCAGCGTGAAGGACGAAGCCGGGTTCAAGGCGCTGCGGCAGATGAGCACGTACCACCACATCACCGACCGCACGGCCTACCCGGCGGTCCTCTTCATCCACGGGATGAACGATCCGCGGGTGGACGTGTGGCACAGTGCCAAGGCTGCCGCGCGCCTGCAGGCAGCCAGCACCAGCGGCAAGCCCATCCTCCTGCGCCTGGACGGGCAGGCTGGCCACGGCCTGGGCAGCACCGCCGGGCAGGAGAACCACAAGCTGGCGGACATCTATGCCTTCCTGCTGTGGCAATTCGGCGAGGCGGCCAGCAGGCCCTGAGCCGCGCGTCCAGACGCTTGCTGCCCATGCCGCATGGCGCAGAACGGCTGGCACCGGCTGCGCGGCGACGGCATCCAGCGCGGCAACGCCGCCGCTCAACCCACCGGCTTGACGCCGATCAGGGCCAGATGCAGCCAGAAGGCAAAGACCGCCCAGGCAAGCACCCCCACGACCACCACGATGGCATCCCCGGCCAGCGTGCCTGGCGGGTATTGCACGCCGGCGCGCCGGTCGCGGCGACGGGAAATCACGAAGTCCACCAGTGCCCACGCCAGGAACGCACCGAACAGCACCAGGTCGTGCTGGAAGCGCGTGACCAGCAGGTGTCCGAACGCCCACAGCGCCACCCCGGCGAGCATCGGATGGCCGAGCCAGGCCTTGAAGTGATTGCGCGGCACATAGGCGGCGACGATCAGGATGAAGGCGGCAAGCGTGAGCAGGTGGTTCACGTGCTGCAGGCCCAACGGCGGCGACCACGCCAGCAGCGGCGCCTGCCGCGCCTGGCCGAAGCCGACGATGATGAGCACGAATCCGGCGATCGACACCACCGCGTACAGCGCCTTCCAGGGCAGCAGTCCCATCCGCGCCACCCGCTGCGCCCGCCAGCCCGGCGCGATCATCTGCGTGGAGTGGGCGCCTAGGAACAGCACCAGACCGAGCAGCATCAGGGTCATAAGCAGTCTCCGCTGATTGGGGGGTTGAGCGCAGCCAGAGCATGCCAGCAGGACTCGCGCAGCGAAAGCCCGCGGCAGGCGGCTCGGCGTCGGCAACGCGGCCGGCGCGCTTCAACCCCTGCTGCGAGGCGAGCGTGGCAATGCAGTCACCGGCACCGATCGGCGATAATGCGACGCTTGTGCGTGGATTGCCTGCCCGATGCCCGAACTGTCCGTCGTCGTGCCCGTGTTCAACGAGCGGGACAACATCCTGCCACTGCTGGGCGAGATCGCCGCGGCGCTGCGCGGGCGCGTCGGCTTCGAGGTCGTGTACGTGGATGACGCCAGCCGCGATGACACGCTGGCGATGCTGCAGCAGGCCAAGGCCACGTTTCCCGAATTGCGCGTGATCCGCCACCATGCGCAGAGTGGCCAGAGCACGGCGATCCGCAATGGCGTCAAGGCGGCGCGCGCGGCGTGGATCGCCACACTCGATGGCGACGGACAGAACGACCCGGCCGACATTCCGAAACTGCTCGCCTTGCGCGATGCGTCGCCGGCCACCATCAAGCTGTTTGCCGGCTGGCGGGTGGCGCGGCGCGATTCTGGCAGCAAGCGCTGGGCCTCGCGCTGGGCCAACGCCATTCGCGCACGCATCTTGCACGATGCCACGCCCGATACCGGCTGCGGTCTCAAGCTGTTCGAGCGCGAGGCGTTCCTCGAGCTGCCCTGGTTCGACCACATGCATCGCTACCTTCCGGCGCTGATGCAACGCGCCGGCTGGCAGGTGGTGTCGGTGCCGGTGAACCATCGCCCGCGCACCACCGGCCAATCGAAGTACAACAACCTGGGTCGCGCGCTGGTCGGCATCGCCGACCTGCGCGGCGTTGCCTGGCTGATCCGCCGCGCCCGCCGGACCACCACCGAAGAACTCTGATGCCCACCTCCATCGTCATCGTCGACGACTTCCTCGGCAACCCGCAGGCCCTGCGCGAGAAGGCGCTCGAGCTCGAATATCCGCCACAGGACGGGGCCTTTCCGGGCCGCAATTCGCGGCAACGCGTGCAGCTCGACGGCCTCGTGCCGCAGGTCTCGCGCATCCTCGGCGAGCCCTTGCGCCTGCTCGATCCGCCGCAGTCACACGCCAAGTGCCGCATCACCCTGGCCGCCGACCGCGGCCGTGCCAGGGTGCACGTGGACCAGTCGCACTGGTCGGGAATCCTCTATCTCAGCCTGCCCGAACATTGCGCGGGTGGCACCGAGTTCTTCCGCCACAGGCGCACCGGCACCGAGCGCGGACCGCTCAACGCGGAGGAACTGCATGCCATGGGCTACGCCTCCATGCAGGACATGCATCGCGACATCATCGAGCGCGACAGCAACGACGAGAGCGCCTGGGAACTGACCCTGCGCGTACCGATGCGCTTCAACCGCCTGCTGTTGCTGCGACCCTGGCTGTGGCACACCGCCGGTGAGGGCTTCGGCGATACGCTGGCCAATGGGCGGCTGGTGTATCTGATGTTCTTTGGTTCGGCTGGCTGAACGCGGCGCCGCACATGCTGCTGCCGCTGCGCAATGCCGCGGCGACCCCCTCTGGTGGTGAAAGGCGACGACCGCGCCGCGGTTCGTCACCTGGAGACATTGCGCCTGGCGCCAGTGCGTCCGGACCCTGCATCGATCGGCGTGTCTGGTTCTCTCGCTCAACTGCGCTATTGGGTATTGCCAGGCGCCAATGAGCGCGGCCTGTCCCTTGCAGGCGATCGTCGGCACGCATGTTCTGACCCCGCGGGGGACGTGTGCAAGCGCGCGTGGAAACCGCCAGCCCGCGCGAATCTGCTTTGGCGTTTCCAATGGAGAGCATGCTGATGCAACGAAAGATCCTGATCATGGCCCTCGCGGCGGCCGCCTGGCCAATGTCGGCGATGGCGCAAACCGCGGCCGACGGCGGTCCGCTGCTGGACAGCGCACGTGCAGCCGAGACCGAACCTGCCGCTCCCCCGGCCGGGACGGCCTGGACGACCGCGCTCGGCTACGATTTCCGCCGCGTCAGCGACGGCCAGACGCTGGCATCCAACCCGACCCTTGGCACGTTCTGGTGCGTGGCGCCCTCGAGCCTCGAGTACGCGTATGCGCGCCTGGACATCCCCAAATTCCGCAAGATCCGCTACTTCCGGCTGTGGGGCCAGGATTTCTCGTCTACCAAGAACGTGAGCGCCGATCTGCGCCGCGTGTGCCTGCCCGATACGGCTGCCGCCGCCAATCCGGTGCAGACGACGCTGGCGACGGTGAGCAGCAGCGGCAGCCCCGGCGGTTTCACGGTCAACGCGACGATCGATCCCCCGGTCGAGGTCGACAGTGGGCAATGCACCTACTGGGCCTACGTCTACATGCCCGGTTGCACCAACCTGTCGGTTCGCAAGGTCTTCGTGGAGCACACCGAATGAACATCTCCAGGACCTGTGTTCCCCTCCTCGTCGCGGCCTGCCTGTCCATTACCGCCGCGCAGGCCAACGACAGCCGCAAGGATCATCAGTACGAGCTGTGGGGCATCAGCGGCACGGCCGGGCAGCCCGCGCAGACGGATGACCAGTACACGCACTCCAACGGCGGGTATCAATGCACGAATGCGGCGACACGACCGGTGCCACATGTCGTGCGCTACCCGTTCACCATTCCCGACACGAATTACCTCAACTGGGTCACGGTCCATGCCCGCCACACCAGCGACGCGCCGCCGATGGAGCTGGCGGTATTGAAGACCTGCCTCGCCTGGCACAGCACGGAGCCGCCGGTGACCACCGAGCTCGTCGCCTGGCCCGTGCAGCTGCCGCCCGGCGAAGGATATTTCTCGGTGCCGCTCGGCGTTCATGATACGCCGGACACCTACAACTGCCGCTATTGGGTCGAAGCGCGTATCGACATCAGCGCGATCCCGTGCACGACCGGCATCAGCTACATCCAGAAGATCCGCCTCGAGCACACGCTGAGGGACCGCATCTTCCGCGGCATGTTCAACACCAACGCACCGACCACGCCATGAAGAGGGAGAGCATGATGAACGCATCACGCGCGCGTGCCTGCGCCCTGTCGGGCCTGCTGCTGGCAGGCACCGCCCTCGCCGCCGGTCCGCAACCTGGCGATATCCGCGTCACCGATCCTGCCGAGATCCTCGAGCTTGGCTTCGACCCGCTGCACGATGAGGTCTGGCGGGCGCCGCCGGTCGAGCAGGTCACCGACGATCAGGCCGCCAAAACCGAGGCGCCGGAAACGCCCAGTGCACTGGACGACCCATGGTGGGCTTCCGTCTCGGGTACCGACTTCCATTTCCGTGGCCAGGGCGCGCAGTTCCACGCAGGCCCGGACATGAGCGTGTCCTGCAAGCCCGGCTCGCCGGTGCGCACCGCCGATGCGGCGATCCAGTTCCCCGGCGATCGCAAGTTGACCCATTTCCAGGCCTGGACCGTCGACAACTCGACCAGCGCCGGCGTCGATGTGACGCTGTGGGAGGTGTGCCAAAGTGAGCTTTCGGCGAACCCCGATTATCGCACGGTCGTCTCGCTGGGCGCCGTCACGACCGGCACGGCCAGCGCGCCAGGCGCGGGCTATGCATCGCAGGCCATCCCGGGCGAACGCTGGGTGCGCAGCTCGATCTGCACCTATTTCGTGCGCGCCACCTTCAGCGCCTGCGCGAATTCCGACGTACGCGTGCAGAAGGCGCGCGTGTTGTGGGGCCGGTGAGCTCAGGCGCCGGCCCCTGCGGGTGAGGGGCGTTCATCACGACGCCCTGGCAACGCGGTAGAGCCCGAGGGCACGCGCCGGCCCCGGCTGCCGGGGCCGGCGCCCACCGTCCGCCATCGCATGCGGAGCGGTGGATGTGAGCGAGCCATGGGGCGCCGTCCCGGCCTGCGACTTCGCTGCGGCGCAGGCCGCCGGCACGGCAGATGTCAAGTCTGTGCGCGAGATTCCGCTATTGTCAGCCTTGTTGGAAGGAATTCGCCCGGGCGCGGCGTGCGCCATGGGTGAAGGTGCGTCGCGGCGCCCCATGGCGCTGCTACATCCACGCGTGGCGAACCGGACCCCGCGCCACGCGGCTTGCCTGGGTTCGAACTGGAGAGCTGAGGATCATGCAACGAACATGCCTGACCGTCGCCCTGGCGCTTGCCATGGGCACCGCCGGTGCGGCCCTGCCGCTGGATGAACAGGTGCCCGGCGCCGTCGTATCCATGACCGCGGACGCCGCACCCTGGACCTTCGATGCCGATGCCGGCATCACCGAGGCCGAATTGCTGCCCGCCGAAATGTTGCCCGGCGTGACCTGGACCAATGCCTTGGGCGTGGACTTTCGCTCCAACGGAAACCTGTTGTCGTACGCCACGCACCCGACCACCGGCAGCTTCTTCTGCCAGGAACCGGCAACCAATCTCTGGGCCTACGCGCGCCTGGACATCCCGCACGGGCGCAAGATGACGTACTTCCGCATGTGGGGCCAGGATTCTTCCGCCACGGATGACATCCGCGCGGTCCTGCGCGAATCGTGCCTGCCCGACCTCGGGCCGGCCTCGGCACCGGTCAACACGAATCTCGCCGATATCAAGAGTGAGACCGATGCCGGCAGCTTCACGGTGACGACAGCGGTGGCCGGATCGCCGGTCGCCAACGCCCATCTTTGCACCTACTGGGCCTACGTCGAGTTCACCAGTTGCAGTACCTCGACCGTCCGCAAGATCCGCGTGCAGCACCAACGCTGAGCAGGAGCATGAACATGCGCAACGCAATTTCCATGACCGCACTCGCCGGCTGCCTGCTCGCCTCCAGCGCGCTGGCCAACGACCCGCCAACGTTCCACAACCGCGAGTACCGGCAGATCACCGGCGCGGCCGGGCAGCCGGCGCGGACAGCCGATACCTTTACCCACGCCAATGGCAGCTACCGGTGCACGAATTCCACGACGCGGGCGTCCGCGCACGTCGTGCGCTTCCCGTTCACCCTGCCCGACAGCCACCAGGTCGCCTTCGTGAACATGTACGGGCGCAACACCGCCGGTGCGCCTCCGATGACGACCCGCCTGATGAAGACCTGCATGAGCCAGGACGAGGTCAATCCGACCACCACCGAACTGGCTACGGCAACCCCCAGTCCGAATGCGAATGGCTACTTCATCACCAGCATGTCGATCTTCGACACGCCCCAAAACCTGGATTGCAGGTACTGGGCCGAAGCGCGCTTCGACATCAGCACGATTCCCTGCACCACCGGCACCTCCGAAGTGCAGAAGGTCTTCATCGAGGCAGACATCCCCGACCGCATCTTCCGCGGCATGTTCAACACCAACGTGGATTACGATCTGCCATGAGCGGAGAGAACGCAATGAAACTACGACTTGCCGTCGCGACCACCCTGTTCGGACTGGGCCTGGCAGGCACCGCCCCGGCCGATCCGCTGCCCGGCGACACGCGCATCATGGACCCGGCCGAGATCACCGCGCTGGGATTCAACCCGGTGACCGACGAGGTGTGGCGGGCGCCGACGTTCGATCACGACGAGCTGCTCGCCGCCCGGATCGCCCGCGACGGGGCGAGCCCGCAGACACTCGACCCGCTGGTGGATCCGATCTGGACCTCGGTCGCCGGGCCGGACTTCCAATTCCGTGGCCAGAACGCCTTGACGACGTTCAACAGCTCATACAGCGTGTCATGCCAGCCGGGCTCGCCGGTCAGGACGGCCGACGCGGCAATCGAGTTCCCCAACGACCACCGCATCACCTGGATGGACGTGTGGGCGATCGACGATTCGGCCACGGCCGGAGTGGAGACGACCCTGTGGGAAATCTGCCAGCGCGTCAACGACCCCGACTCTTCGCTGCGCACGGTCGTGCAGCTGGGCGTTGTGGACACCGGTGTCGCCAATGCGCCCGGCCCGCTGTGGGGCAACACCCACGTGGGTCCGAACCGCTGGGTGCACAGCACGCGGTGCAGCTACATGGTGCGGGCCACGTTCAGCGCCTGTGAGGGCAGCAGCGTGCGCCTGCAAAAGGTGCGCGTGCTGTGGGATTACGATTGAACACCTGAAGCGACCGCGCCGCGCGACCCGCGCACGCGGGGGCGCGCGGCGCTGATACGCGCGGCTTGCCATGTCGATGAAACTCGGTTATAAAGCGCGGCTCCCTGAAGCATCCATGGCCTACTGGCCCGCGGAACCGGTCGTGCGGTCCGCCCGCGCCGGATGCCCGGGGATTCCAGCACCGCACGACGCACCGTCGCCGCTGGGCCGCCGCCATCCTGGCCAAGGGTGGTCTTCATGATCAGAGAGGTTCGACATGGCCAAGGTCTGTCAGGTTACAGGCAAAGCCGTTCAATCCGGCAACAGCCGTTCACACGCCCGCAACAAGACGCGCCGCCGCTGGCTGCCGAACCTGCACGAGCGCCGCTTCTGGGTGCCGAGCGAGAACCGCTGGATCAGCCTGCGGGTTTCCAGCCACGGACTGCGCACGATCGACAAGAAGGGCATCGAGGTCGTCGTCGCGGAGCTGCGCAAGCGCGGCGAGAAGATCTGAGGAGTAACGAAACATGGCAAGCAAGCGCGACAAGATCCGCCTCATTTCCTCGGCCGGCACCGGCCACTTCTACACCACCGACAAGAACAAGAAGAACACGCCGAACAAGATGGAGGTAAGGAAGTATGACCCCGTCGTCCGCAAGCACGTGATCTACAAGGAAGGCAAGATCAAGTAAGCGCAGGATGCGGGCACCCCGCGCCGTCCGCGGCTGCAGGGTGACACCGGATCCAGCGCCTTTGAAGAACCCGCCCACGTGGCGGGTTCTTCATGTCCGCCCAGGCGATCCGGGCCGGCGCTTGCGCCGCCGACGCTCAGGCCGCGCGTGGCCCGCGGGCATCACGCCCGCAGGCCGATACCGCGCTCGAGGATGTACAGGCTGACCGCAGCCAGCACCACGGCCAAACCCGCCATCACGGCAAAGGCGACGCTCAGCGAGACATCGGTGAGATCGAGCAGGCCGTAGCGGAAGGCATTGACCATGTAGAGCACCGGGTTGGCATAGCTGATCTCGCGCCAGGGCGTACCGAGCGCGTTGACCGAGTAGAACACGCCACCCAGGTAAGTCAGCGGGGCCAGCACGAAGGTTGGCACCAGCGCGATGTCGTCGAACTTCCTGGCGAAGACCGCGTTCACGAAGCCGGCCAGCGAGAACACGACGGCGGTGAGCAGCACCGTGACGAGCGTGATCAGCGGATGGTGCAGGTGGATGTCGGTGAAGAACAGCGAGATGATGAGGACGATGATCGACACCATCACGCCGCGCAGTACCGCGCCGGCGACGTAACCGGAAAGGATCACCCAGCCTGGCATCGGCGAGGCGAGCATTTCTTCCACGTAGTGGCCGAACTTGGCGCCGAAGAACGACGAGGAAATGTTGCCGTAGCAATTGGTGATGACGGCCATCATGATCAGGCCGGGCACGATGTAGTCGATGTAGCCCACGCCCGGCGCCATCTCGCCGATGCGACTGCCGACCATGGTGCCGAAGATGACGAAGTACAGCGTCATCGTGATCGCCGACGGCAGCAGGGTCTGGGTCCAGATGCGCAGGATGCGCGCCACCTCGCGGCGCGTGACGGTGCCCAGGGCAATCAGGTTGGCGCTCATGCGGCGGCCTCGTCACGTTCGATCAGGCGCACGAACAGTTCTTCCAGGCGGTTGGCCTTGTTGCGCATCGAACGCACCGTGATGCCGGCTGCCGAGAGCGCGGCGAACAGGGAATTGAGGTCGTGGCCGCGTGCCATTTCCGCTTCCAGCGTCAGCTCGTCGATGCATCTGAGCTGCACGCTGGGGAGCTCCGGCAGTGCGCCTACCGGGTCGGCGAGGTCGAGCACGAAGGTTTCCACGTCGAGCTTGGCGAGCAGCCGGCGCATGGAGGTGTTCTCGATGATCCGCCCATGGTCGATGATGGCGATGTTGCGGCACAATTGCTCGGCTTCCTCCAGATAGTGCGTCGTCAGGATGACCGTGGTGCCGGCGGCGTTGATGGCACTGATGAACTTCCACATCGAGCGGCGGATCTCGATGTCCACGCCGGCGGTGGGTTCATCGAGGATGAGCAGGCGCGGCTCGCTCATCATCGCGCGGGCAATCATCAGGCGCCGCTTCATGCCACCGGAAAGCGCCCGCGCCGAGTCGTGCGCCTTGTCCCAGAGCACCAGTTGCTTCAGGTATTTCTCGGCCCGGCGTGCCGCCTCGGCACGCGGGATGCCGTAGAAGCCGGCCTGGTTGACGCAGATGTCGAAAGGCTTTTCGAACTGGTTGAAGTTGAGTTCCTGCGGCACCAGGCCGATCAGCCGCATGGCGGTGCTGCGCTGGCTGCGGATGGAAACGCCGAAAATGCGCGCATCGCCGCTGCTCGCATTGACCAGCGAGGAGAGGATGCCGATCAGGGTGGACTTGCCGGCGCCGTTGGGCCCGAGCAGGGCGAAGAAATCGCCTTGCGCGACAGTCAGGGAAATCCCCTTCAGCGCTTCCACGCCATTGGCATAGGTCTTCTTGAGCTCGATCACGTCGAGCGCGGGCACATTCATCATCGGGTGCGCGGGAAAGGCCGGAAGGCGGGGCCGCGGGTGGCGGCCTGATAGTATAACCGGCTGTCCCGATCGCTCCGATGCCGCACCTGCAATGGAACATTTCCAGCTCCGCCTCGTCGCCAGCCACATGCTCGCTCCCGCCGTGCGCCACATGGTGTTCGAGCGTGCCGATGGGCAGTCGTTTGCATTCGTGCCCGGGCAGTTCATCCAGGTGCATTTCCATTACGCCGACGGCAGGCCGACCAAGCGCAGCTATTCGGTGGGCACCGTGGGCGATGGCAGCAGCCCGGTACGCCAGCTCGAAATCGCCGTGTCCTACGTCGAAGGCGGCGCCGCCACGGCGCTGCTTTCCACGCTGGACGAGGGGGGCATCATCGATGCCAGCGGTCCCTACGGGCGCTTCTGCCTGCAGCCTGGCGACGACAACCGGCGCTACCTGCTGGTGGCGACCGGCACCGGCGTCACTCCCTATCGCGCCATGCTGCCGCTGATCCGCACACTCACGCAAAGTCGCGGCTGCACGTTCGCGCTCGCCTATGGCGCACGCAATGAAGCCGAACTGCTTTACGGCGAGGAGTTCGAGGCGTTCGCGCGTGAAGTGCCGGGCTTCAGCTTCCACCCCTGCTTCAGCCGCGTGCCACGCGCGGTGCCGCGCCCGCACGACCGCAGCGGCCGCGTGCAGGTGGCCGTGGGCGAGCTGGCGCCCAATGCCGAGCAGGACATCGCCTACCTGTGCGGCAACCCGGACATGGTGGATGAAACGTTTGCCATGTTGAAGACGGCCGGCCTGCACATCTCCCGCGTGCGCCGCGAGAAGTACATTTCCGCGCGTTGAGCGAGCGGCGCCCGGCCTTGCCTGGCTCGGCGCGACGCCAGCAAGGCGCCCCGGCCCAGGCACGGGGCATGCCGCTCAGAACAGCTCGCCCTGTGCACCGGCCACGCGCGGCGGCTGGAACCGCGTGCAATCGAGATCGACCTGGCGCGTGCGCGACAGGCCATGCCGGCGACAGGCCACGGCGAAGCGCTGACCGATCAGGTCGGCAAGCGGACCCTCGCCACGCATGCGCGTACCAAAGCGCGGATCGTTGTCCTTGCCGCCGCGCATCTGCTGCACCAGGCTCATCACGTGCCCGGCCCGCTCGGGCAGGTTGAGATCCAGCCATTCGCGAAACAGATCCTTGATCTCCCAGGGCAGGCGCAAGAGGGTGTAGCCGGCGCAGGTCGCCCCGGCTTGCGCAGCCTGGGCGAGGATGGCTTCCAGCCAGCGGTCGGTGACCATGGGGATGATCGGCGCCACCAGCACACCGCAGGGCACACCGGCGGCGTTCAGCCTCGAAACCGCCTCGAGGCGCCGTTGCGGCGCGCTGGCGCGCGGCTCCAGCGCGCTGGCCAGGCGATTGTCGAGCGAGGTGACGGATACGAACGCATGCACCAGCCGCGCCTGCGCCATGGGCACGAGCAGGTCGAGGTCGCGTTCGATCAGGGCGTTCTTGGTGACGATGGTGCAGGGATGGCCGCATTCGGCCAGCACCTCGAGCACCTGGCGGGTGAGCCGGTAGCGACGCTCGATCGGCTGGTAGGGATCGGTATTGGCTCCCAGGTTGATCGGCGTGCAGCGGTAGCCCTTGCGGCCGAGCTCGGCGCGCAGGCGTTCGGCCGCGTTGGTCTTGGCGAACAGGCGGGTCTCGAAGTCCAGCCCGGCGGAAAGGTTCAGGTAGCCATGCGAAGGACGCGCGTAGCAGTACACGCACCCATGCTCACAGCCACGATAGGGGTTGATCGATTGCGTGAAGGGAATGTCGGGCGAATCGTTGCGGCTGATGATCGAACGCGTCCGCTCTTCGCTGACCTGGGTCGGCGGGCGCGCAGCAGGCGTCGCCTCGCGCGTCCAGCCATCGTCCTCCGGCGTCGTCGTGCGCGTCTCGAAACGCCCCTCGCGGTTGGACGCCGCGCCGCGACCCTTCACGCGCGCGGGCACAGCGGGGCGGTTCGGATCAGGCGCCGAGGCGTTCATCGTGTGCATCGCGGGCCGCGTGCGGAAACGCGGCGGCGCGGCCCTGCACGGGCAGGCAGCCAAACCACGCGAGCATGCTAGGACACCGGCGCGGGCGCTTCGGCATCGAGCAGGGCGCGCTTGCGCGCCACGCCCCAGCGATAACCGCCCAGGCTGCCGTCGCCGCGGATCACGCGATGGCAAGGCACCAGCACGGCGACGCGGTTGCGCGCGCAGGCGCTGGCCACCGCGCGGGCCGCGCGCGGCGCACCGATGGCCGCGGCCGCCTGCGCATAGCTCACCACCCGGCCCGCCGGAAGCGTGCGCAGGTACTGCCAGACGCGCAGCTGGAAGGCGGTTCCCTGCAGGTCCAGCGGCAAGTCCGGATGCACCGGCTTGCCGGCCAGATGCGCATTCAGCGCGCGCATCCAGGCATCGAAGTCCGGTTGCCCCGCGGGCGGCATCGGGCGCAGGCGTGCACGCGGAAACTCGGCCGCCAGGGCTGCCTGCAAGGCGTGCGGCGAATCCGCGAACTGCAGGAAGCAGATGCCACGCGCGGTGGCGCCGATGCCGACCTGGCCGAGCCGGGTCGATCCGCAGGCGAAGGCGATGTCGAGGCCGGCGCCGCCGGCGCGGTACTGGCCAGGCGTCATGCCGAGCGCGGCTGGCGCGCGCTCGTAAAGGGCGCGACTGGAGCCCAGCCCCGCCGCGTAAACCGCATCCGTGACCGACGGCGCCTGGCGCAGGGCGCGGGTGATGCGTGCGCGCCGCAGGCCTTCGATATAGGCGCCCGGCGCCACACCGAGATGCTTGTGGAACAGGCGATTGAGCCGGAACGCGTCGCAGCCGGCGCGGGCGGCAAGCGCGGCGACCGCCGGCAGGGGTTCGTCGGCCTCGATCTGGCGGCACAACTGGCCAAGCCAGCGGGCTTCGGCTGCGTCACGACTGTGCCCGTGCGTCCTGGGCTGCTTCATCGATCTTCCTCCACGGCCTGCGAGGATGACATCTTCGCGCGCCGGGCGGCGTCCCGCCATCCGCTTTCTGCGCCGCGGGTCACGCCGCGCAGGGCGCGATGCAGGGGATGGCGGCGCACGCGCCAGCCAGGCGCCGACCGCAGCGCATCAATGGCGTGCGTACATGGCCCGCGCGTCGGCACGCAGGTCGGCCTGGCTGCTGCCGCGGCTGTAGAACATGTGGCCGCCGGGATAGCTCCTGACCTGCACGCGGGCCGGGTCGCCCATCAGCGGCATCTGGTCGACGATCAGGAGCGAGGCCATGAACGGGCAGGACAGGTCCGCCCAGCCATGCACGATCAGCACCTGCAGCTTGGGATCGATCGCCACCGCCTGGCGCAGTTCGGTCACCGAGCCCTTGCGGCCGTCCTTGCGGTCCCAGGCACGGTTCACCTCGTAGCTCAGCGCGTGGTAGCGCCCGTCGTAGTCCCAGCCGACCTGGCGGGTGATGAAATCGACGATGGCGGTGGTGGTCGGCGCGATGATGCCATCGAGGATGGGGTCGTTGGTGCGCTGGTAGGGCGAGAACGGGAACGGATCCCAGGCGGTGACATTGGAATCGTAACGGCTGCCGAGCTTGCCCTGGTCGCGGAACACTTCGCGCAGGTAGGCCTGGGTTTCCAGCCGGCCACCGGACTGGCGCACGAACACCGGATCGAGCCCGGTCAGTTCGACCACGCGCTTGACGATACGCTGGGTGGCACCCGGGTCGGAGCGTCCCTTGAGGAGATCGGTGGCGTATTCGCCGCGCGTGTAGTCGATGACCCGCTGCATCGCCGCGTCGCTGAGCTGGCCATGGCGTTCCAGGTTGGCCGCGGCAATGCTCGGCAGGGTCAGCATCCAGGGCAGTGGCGAGACATCGCCGTTGTCCGAAGCCGCCGGGTCGAGGTAGGGCGAGACCAGCACCACGCCATTCATCGCCACGCCCAGCCGCGTCTGCAGGTAGTGGGTAATGCGCGGGGCGCGGAAGCCACCGTAGCTCTCGCCGACCAGGTACTTGCGCGAGAGCAGGCGGTCATTCTTCACCAGCCAGTCATAGACGATGCGCGAGAGGTATTCGATGTCGGGTTCGGTGGCGTAGAACTTCTTCTTCGCCGCGTCCTCGGGAATGCGTGCGCGGCTGAAGCCGGTACCCACCGGATCGATGAACACCAGGTCGGTGAAATCCAGCCAGGTGCCGGCGTTGTCGTGCGCGATGGCCGGATCCGAAGGGCTGTCGCCTTCCGCGCCGAACTGCACGCGGCGCGGCCCGAGCGCCCCCAGGTTCAGGTACACCGACGAAGCGCCCGGACCGCCGTTGAGGGCAAAGGTGACCGGACGATCCTTGCCGGGCACCGTATAGGCGATGTACATGACGTCGGCGATCACTTCGCCCTTGTCGCCACGCACCGGCAGCGAACCGACCGTCGCGGTGTAGGCGAGCTTGCGCCCATCGAGTTGGATCGACTGGCGGATGCTCCGGTCGGCGGGGAAGGGCGGCAGGTCCAGCGTTTCCGGCGCCTCCGGCGCGGCCGCCTGCTTGCCGGCAGCGGCCGGCGCCGCATGTGCCGGCGCAAGGCCCAGGAGCAGGCCCAGGGACAGGAGCGCGGCAGACAGGCGGATCGACATGGCGGCATTCCGGATGGCCAGAAAGACGCCAGCCTAGCGGGCTGGAGGCGACCTGCGATGTGCCGAAAGTCCGGGCAGCAGTTGGCGCCATGGAGTGCTACGATCCGCCCGGGGACCGGGATTCACGACACCGCAATGACCTTAGCCACGCCCAGCGAAGCGCTGCAAGCCATCCAGAACGCGACCCTGGAGGCCATCGCCGGCGGCACGCCCCTGCCGGTGGTCATCGAGCGCCTGGCGCGCGAGATCTGCACGCTCGTGCCCGAGGCCCGCTGTGTGGTGCTGCACGCCGATGCGGACAGCGGCCTGCTGCGTCCGCTGGCCGCGCCCGACCTGCCGGAACGCCTGTTGCGCGCGCTCGACGGCCTGCCCGCCCGTGCCGAGGCGCATTGCTGTGCCGCCGCGGCCGGCGCCAGCCAGGGCGAGCACGAAGATTTCGCTACCGAGGCGGCGCGCGGCAATCTGCGTGAAGTTGCGGCGGAGTGCGGTTTCCGCGCCTGCTGGTCGGTACCCATCGTGGCCAGCGATGGCGCGACGATCGGCCGCTTCACCTTCTACTACCCCAGCGCGCGCGGTCCCGGGGAACTCGAGCGCCTGGTCGCCCGCACCTGCGTGCAGTTGTGCGCGATCGCGCTGGAGCGCGACGCGGCGCAATCACAGGTGCAGCGGCTGGCCTTCCAGGACAGCCTGACCGGCCTGCCCAACCGCAGCCGTTTCCGCGAACATGCGCGCGGCCTGATCGACGCACTGCAGCCCGGCCAGGGTGCCACGCTGCTGATGATCGACCTCGACGACTTCAAGGATGTCAATGAATCGCTGGGCCGTCGCGCCGGCGACCGGTTGCTGAAGGAAGTGGGCGCACGCCTGGCCCAGGTCATCGGCGAGCAGGCCTTCTTCGCGCGCGTTGGCGGCGATACCTTTGCCGCGATCCGCAGCGGTGATGATGCGCCGGACGTGGCGCTGGAGCTGTCGCGGCAGATCAGCCGTGCGCTGGACGAGCCCTTCGAGAGTCGCGGCCAGAAGGTCGCCATCGGCGCCTGCATCGGCATCGCCCACGCGCTCTCGAGCAACCTGACCCTGGCCGAGCTCAGCCACCGTGCCGACCTGGCGCTGTACGACGCAAAAAGTGCCGGGCGGCGCAACTGCCGCGTGTACGCGCCGGAACTGGCCGCCGCCGCGCGCCTGCGTCGCTGTTTCAAGCAGGACATCCGCAACGCCATGGATCGTGGCGAATTCGCCCTCGCCTACCAGCCCATCGTCGCCCTCGCCAACAACCGCGTGGTGGCCTTCGAAGCCCTGCTGCGCTGGTCGCACCCCGAACGCGGGCTGGTGTCACCGGCCACCTTCATCCCGGTCGCCGAGGAGATCGGCCTGATCGGTGCGCTGGGCGACTGGGTGCTGCACGAAGCCTGCCGCACGGCGGCAGGGTGGCCCAAGGCCATCCGCGTGGGCGTGAACCTGTCCCCGCTGCAGGTCGGCAAGGCCCGTTTCGCGCTGGACGTGGTCGGCGCGCTGCAGCACGCGCGCCTGGACCCGCACCGGCTGGACCTGGAGATCACCGAGAGCGCCCTGCTCGCCCGCGACCTGGCCACCCGCACCACCCTGCACGACCTGCACGACTTCGGCGTCCGCCTGTCGCTGGACGACTTCGGTACCGGCTTTTCCTCACTGGCGGCGCTGCGCTGGTTCCCGTTCGATACACTCAAGATCGACATGTCCTTCGTCAGCGATCTGGACGTGGATGCCGATTCGACCGCGATCGTGCGCGCGGTGATCGGGCTGGCCCGCGACCTCGGCATCAAGACCGTGGCCGAGGGCGTGGAAACCGAGAGCCAGCACCACTGGCTGATCCAGAACAGTTGCGCGGAAGGACAGGGCTATCGTTTCGGCCGCCCGATGGGTACCGCCCAGGTGGAGGCCCTGCTGCGCCAGGCCGGCGAGGCGCCGCTCTCGCTGACCCTGCCGCGCGATGGCGGCGTGCCGACGGCCATGCGGCTCGCCACGCCTGCAGCCAGCGTGCTGGACCGCTAGCCCGGCCGGCGCACCGCGCTCAGCCGAGGGCGGGAATCCCGGCCACCAGCAGTTCCGCCGAACACGCCTCGCGGGTGAGGACGAGCGAATCGACCACCCGCCCGGCGGCCGCCCGCGCTGCCGCATGCAGCGCCTGGCCGCCCAGCAGGCCGGCCGCCAGGCTGGCGGCGAACAGGTCGCCGGTCCCCTTGGGCACGGCGTCGATGCGCGCATGCTCGATGACCTCGGCCGTATCGCGCGTCACGACCGCGACCAGCATGTGCCCGGCCCGCCAGTGCTCGGGCGCGGCGCTGGTCACCACCACCCAGCGCGTGCGGCCGCCGAGCAGGCGACGCGCCGCCGCGATCACCGTGTCCATGCCATCGAGCGCGGCACCGGTGAGATGGGCGAGTTCGAAGCCGTTCGGCGTCAGACCTTCGGCCAGCGGCAGCAGGGTACGCCAGCCTTCAACCAGGCCGGGAGCCACGTAGATGCCGCTGTCGTGGTCGCCGATCACCGGATCGACCTGGACGGCCAACGCCGGCCGGGCCGCCAGTTGCGCCGCGATCCAGCGCGCCAGATGCGCCGCCTGTGCCGGGCTGCCGAGGTAGCCGACCAGGATCTGGCGCAGCTGCGCCGTGGCCCCGCGCGCATCCAGGTCGGCCAGCCAGCCGGCGAACCAGCTTGCATCGACCGCTCCGCCATGCAGGCTGGGATAGTGCGGCGTATTGCTGAGCAGCACGCTCGGCACGCCGGCCACGCGCAGCCCGGCGGCCTGCAGTACCGGCACGGCGAGTGAATTGCCGACGCGCCCATAGACCACCTGCGACTGCACCGACACCACGTCCAGCGCCAATGGCCGCAGCCGGGTATCTGCGTTCATGCCGGCGTCTTGCCGGACGGCCAGTAGTAGCTGTCGGGCAGGGCGCGGGCGCCGAAGATGGCCTGCCCCACGCGCACCACGGTGGCGCCTTCCTCGACCGCCAGCTCGAAGTCCCCGGACATGCCCATCGACAGTTCCTGCATGTCGATGCCGGCCGGCGCCGCCTGGCGCAGGCGGTCGCGCAGCTCACGCAGGCGCACGAAGCAGGCGCGCACCGGCGCCATGTCCGGCCCCGGCATGGCCAGCGTCATCAGACCGCGCACGCGCAGCGAGGCAAACGCCGGCAGCTCGTGCACGAAGGCACCGACCTCCTCGGGCGCGAGGCCATACTTGCTTTCCTCGGCCGAGGTGTTGACCTGCACCAGCACGTCCAGCGCGCGTCCCTCGGCCTGCAGGCGCCGATCGAGTTCGCTCGCCACGCGCAGGCTGTGCAGCGCCTGGAACTCGGCCGCAAACCTGGCCACGTGACGCGCCTTGTTGGTCTGCAGGTGGCCGATCACCGACCAGCGCAGATCCGTGAGATCGGCCATCGCCTCCGCCTTGCGCTGCGCTTCCTGCACCTTGTTCTCGCCGAACTCGTGGCAGCCGGCGGCGTAGGCGTTGCGCATGCGCGCCTCGTCCACCGTCTTGCTGACCGGCAGCAGGCGCACCCCGGCCGGATCGCGCCCAACGCGCACGCACGCCGCCGCGATGCGCGCGCGCAGCGCGGCCAGGTTGTGGCGGAAATCGTCCACGGTTTCGGCACGGGGATAGATACCCGCGGCGGGTTCGCCGGGTTGCATCATCGGAATCTCGAAGTGGTCATCGGATCAGGGTTTCATTTTACGACTTGCGGGGTCGCCTCGCCCTTGACGTATGGCGGGCCCAGCGTGAACTCCTTTTCAGTGGCGGTTGATCGGGTCAGCGGATGACCAGCCTGGCGGGCGCGGCCTCCTTGCCGCGTTCCGCTCGCATCCATGCGAGCGGGTCACTTTCTCTTGCCTGTGCGGGCAGGGTCACTGCGTCGTTCGATCAGATACCCCTTCTTTGCACGGATCGGCCGCCTGGCGACGATGTCGAGCGAAACGCGCCTCAGCGCGCGGTCATCGAGCGCTCGTCGCGACTCGCCCGCCGTCGCGCCGCGCGGCGCGCGCGCCGGCGTGCGCTCCAGCGCGCAAAGATCAGGTAGATCGCCGGCGTGGACATCAGGGTCACGCTCTGCGAGACCAGCAGGCCGCCGATCATGGCGATGCCGAGCGGGCGGCGCATTTCCGCACCGGCGCCGAAACCGATGGCCAGCGGCAGGGCGCCGACGATGGCCACCATCGAGGTCATGATGATCGGCCGGAAGCGTACCAGGCAGGCCTCGCGGATGGCCTCGAGCGGGCTGCAGCCACGTTCGCGCTCGGCCGCCAGGGCGAAATCGACCATCATGATCGCGTTCTTCTTGACGATGCCGATCAGGAGCACGATGGCAATCACCGACACGATGGACAGCTCGATGCCGGTCAGCAACATCGCCAGCAGGGCGCCCACGCCGGCCGAGGGCAGCGTGGAGAGGATGGTCACCGGGTGGATCAGGCTCTCGTAGAGCATGCCGAGCACGATGTACACGGCAAGGATGGCGGCCAGGATCAGCATGCCCTGGCCGCCCTGCGATTCACGGAAGCGGCGGAAATCGCCACCGAACTCGCCGCGTACCCCAGCCGGCGGGCGCAGGCCCTCGAGGGTGCGCTGCAGGACCGTGGTGGCCTCGCCCATGGACACGCCCGGCGCCAGGTTGAAACTGATGTTGGTGACGGCGAACTGGCCCTCGTGTTCAACCGAAATCGGCGACTGCCCGGGCTCGATGCGCGCTACCGCGGCCAGCGGTACCACCTTGCCGCTGGTCGCGCGCACGTACAGGCGCTCGAGCGCCTGCGCGGAGGCGGCCTGCGCGGGCATGGCGTTGACCACCACCTTGTACTGGTTGATGTCCGAGTAGATGGTGGAGACCTGGCGCTGGCCGAAGGCGTCGTAGAGTGCGCTGTCGATGGCGCCGATGCTGATGCCCAGGCGCGCTGCGGCATCGCGGTCGATGACCAGGTTTTCCCGCAGGCCCGCATCCGAGGTGTCCAGATCGACATCGGTGAGCTGCGGCTGCTGGCGCAGGGCCGCCACCAGCTTCGGCGCCCATTCCTGCAGGGTATCGAGATTGTCTCCCTTCAGCGCATAGGTGTACTGCGCGCCGCTGCCGCTCCCGCCGCCGCCGCCGATGTCCTGTACCGGGCGCAGGCGCAGCTGGATGCCGGGGATACCGGCGGCCTTCCTGTTGAGGCGGTTCATCACTTCGAAGGTGGATACATCGCGGCCGCGCCCGAGCGGCTTCAGGTTGATGTAGAGCGAACCCGAATTGCCGCTGCGCCAACCGCCGCCGCCGATGCGCGAACCGACGCTCTCGACCGCGGGGTCGGCACGCACCACGCGTGCGACTTCCTGGTGGCGTTCGGACATCGCCGCGTAGGAAACGTCCGGGTTGGCGCGCGTGGAGCCCTGCAGCTGGCCGGTGTCCTGGCGTGGGAAGAAGCCCTTCTGCACCTGGCCGGTCAGGACCACGGTCAGGCCGATGAGCAGCAGCGGCGTCAGCGCCAGCAGGCGCGGGTGGCGCAGCGAGAAGTCCAGCGCGTGGCGATAGGTCTCGCGCATGCCGGCATGGAAGGCGTCGATGCGCCGGCCCAGCCGCGAAGGCGACCGGGCATCCGCATGCCCACTGAGGAAACGCCCGCACAGCGCCGGCGTGATGGTCAGCGACACCACCATCGAGATGGCGACCGCGGCGCCGAGGGTGATGGCGAATTCGCGGAAGATCATGCCGAGGAAGCCGCCCATGAAGACCAGGGGGGCGAACACGGCAAGCAGCGAAGCGGTGATCGAGACGATGGTGAAGCCGATTTCCCTGGCTCCGGCCAGCGTCGCCTGCAGGCGCGGCTGGCCCTGGTCGATGTGGCGCACGATGTTCTCGATCACCACGATGGCATCGTCGACCACGAAGCCGATGGCGATCACCAGCGCCATCAGCGACAGGTTGTTGAGAGTGAAGTCGAGCACGTACATGGTGGCGAAGGCGCCGGCCAGCGACAGCGGCACGGCCAGGCCGGCGATCAGGGTCGGCGCGGCGCGGCGCAGGAAGAACAGCATGGTCGCGATGACCATGGCGATGCTCACCATCAGGCTGATCTGCACCTCGTTGACCGAGGCGCGAATGGTCGGCGTGCGATCCGAGAATGGCGTGATCTGGACATCCGGCGGCACCGAGGCGCGCATGTCGTCGAGCTGGGCGTGGATGGCATCGACCGTGCCGATGACATTGGCGTCGGCGCGCTTGCTGACCACCATCAGGATGGCGCGCTCGCCGTTGAACCAGGCGCCCTGGTAGGAATCTTCCTGACCGGAATAGACGTGGGCGACGTCCTTGAGGCGGACCGCCACACCATGGCGCACGGCGATGACGAGGTTGGCGAAGTCCTCGGCCGTATGCAGGGCGTCATTGGCCGCGATCGCCATGGTGGTGCGACCGTCGGACAGAAAGCCCTGCGGCGAGGTGACATTGGCCGCGACCAGGGCATTGCGCAGCTGGTCCGCGGACAGGCCCAGCGCAGACAGGGCGCGCAGGTTCACATCCACGCGCACCGCCGGCGTGGCGCCGCCGGCCAGGTCCACCGAGGCCACACCCGGCTGCTGGGCGATGCGCGGCAGCAGCAGCGAATCGGCCATGTCATACAGTTCGGCCAGCGAGCGGTCCTTCGAGGTCAGTGCCAGCAGCAGCACCGGCGCATTGTTCGGGTTGGCCTTGCGGTAGGTCGGCGCCGTCCGCAGGCCGGAGGGCAGGTCCGGCGCCGCGGCGTTGATGGCTGCCTGCACGTCGCGCGCGGCGTCATCCACGTCGACGCCGGGGTTGAACAGCATGATGACGATGCTGGAGCCCTCGTTGCTGCGCGAGTTCAGCTCGTCGATGCCGGCGATCTGGCCAAGGTGGCGTTCCAGCGGTGCGGCTACCGTCGAGGCCATGGTGCGCGCGTCGGCACCCGGCTGGCTGGCCGACACGAAGATGGCGGGGAACTCCAGGTTCGGCAGCGGCGCCACGCCAAGCTGGAAATAGGCCAGTATGCCGCCCACCAGCAGGCCCAGCGCCAGCAGCGAGGTGCCGATCGGACGACGGATGAACGGGCCGGAGATGTTCATCGTCCAGGCGCCGGGCGCCGCGGCGAACTGCTGGCCCAACGGGGCGGGGCTGCGCCGGCGGGGCGAATGGCTGCGTTCACGCCATGCCCTCCCGCGCCTGCGCCGGGCGGCGGCGCTCGCCGTGCGCCTTGAGCCAGTCCGAGAACCGCTCGAAATACAGGTAGATCACCGGCGTGGTGTAGAGCGTGACCAGTTGCGAGAGCAGCAGGCCGCCGACGATGGAGACGCCGAGCGGGCGACGCAGCTCCGAGCCGATGCCGGTGCCCAGCGCCAGCGGCAGCGCGCCGAGCAGGGCCGCCGCGGTGGTCATCATGATGGGGCGAAAGCGCAACAGGCAGGCGCGGTGGATGGCGTCGTGCGCGGCCATGCCCTTGCGCTGCGCCTCGATCGCGAAGTCGATCATCATGATCGCGTTCTTCTTGACGATGCCGATCAGCAGGATGATGCCGATGATGCCGTCGATCGACAGGTCATAGCCGAACAGCATCAGCGCGAGCAGCGCGCCGACGCCAGCCGGCGGCAGGGTGGACAGGATGGTCAGCGGATGGATGTAGCTCTCGTAGAGCACGCCGAGCACGATGTAGATCACCACCAGCGCGGCGAGGATGAGCAGTACCTGGCTGAGCTGGGATGTCGAGAACTCGGCCGCCTTGCCGACGAACTGGCCGCGCACCTGCGCCGGCATCGCCATGCCGGCCGCGACTGCATCGATGGCGGCGACGGCTTGCGAAAGCGAATGGCCCGGCGCGGTGTTGAAGGCAATGGTCACCGCGGGCAGCTGGTTCTGGTGGCTGACCACCAGCGGCGCGGTGGTGACCGTCGCGCTCGCCACGGACGCCAGCGGGATGGCGCCGCCGCCACCCACCAGCACGCCGGTGTTGCCCTGGCTGCCGATGCCGCTGGGCGTGGCTGCATTGCTGGAGGTGAGCTGGCCAAAGGTCGTCGCGTTGCTGCCGGTCAACGCGCCGTTGCCGGAACCGCGCACGGTCAGCCGGTTGAGCAGATCCACGCCGGTGCGGAACTGCGGCGCCACTTCCAGCACCACCCGATACTGGTTGAGCTCGGTGAAGATGGTCGAGATCTGGCGCTGGCCGAAGGCATCGTAGAGGATGTCGTCGATGGCCTGTACCGGCACGCCGAGCCGGCTGGCCTGGTCGCGGTCGATGGTGAGCCGGTACTCCAGGCCGGTGTCGGCAAGATTGTTGTCCACGTCGGCCAGTTCCGGCCGCGCGCGCAGCGCCTGGGTCAGGCGCGTGGCCGCGACGGACAGCGCCGCCGTGTCCACGCTCTCCAGCGTGTACTGGTATTCGGTGGCCGCCACGCGCGTATCCAGGGTCACGTCCTGCACGGGCTTGAGGTACAGGGCAAGACCCGGCGTGCCGGCTGCGACGCGGTACAGGCGCGGCACGATCACGTCCAGGGACTCGCGTTCACCGCGCGGCTTGAGCACCAGGCTGAGCTGGCCCTGGTTCAACGTGGGATTGATCGCGCCGGCACCGACGAAGGCCGCCACGCCGGCCACCGCCGGATCCTGGCGCAGCTTCGCGGCCAGACCCTCGGTGCGCGCGCGCATGGCCTCGAAGGCGATGTTCTCGTCGGCCTGGACCACGGCGGTGATGAGGCCGGTGTCCTGCTCGGGCAACAGACCCTTGGGGATGGCCAGGTAGAGCAGCACCGTCAGGCCGATGGCCCCGGTGGCGATCATGATGATCAGCGGCTGGTGGGCGAACACCCAGCCCAGGCTCCGGTCGTAGGCGCCGAGCAGGCGCGCGTTGAATCCCGTCTGCTCGCGGTGTGCGAATCGCTCATCGCCCTCCACCGCCACGTCGCCGGGCTTGAGCAGGTAGGCGCACATCATCGGCGTCAGGGTCAGCGACACCAGCATCGAGATCGATACCGCGATCGTCAGCACCCAGGCGAATTCGTGGAACAGCCGCCCGACCACGCCCGGCATCAGCAGCAGGGGCAGGAACACCGCGACCAGCGAGACGGTCAGCGAAAGCACGGTGAAACCGATCTCGCGCGCGCCGATCTCGGCCGCCTCGCGGCCGTCGCGACCGCCTTCGAGGTAGCGCACGATGTTCTCGATCATCACGATCGCGTCATCGACGACGAAGCCGGTGGCGACCGCCAGCGCCATCAACGACAGGTTGTCGAGCGAGAAGCCGGCGAAGGCCATCAGGCCGAAGGTGCCGAGCAGCGACAGCGGCACGGCGATGCTGGGGATCAGCGTGGCCCACAGGCGGCGCAGGAAGACGAACATCACCGCGATCACCAGCAGCACCGACAGTACCAGGGTGAACTGCACGTCCGCGACCGAGGCGCGGATGGTCACGGTGCGATCGGAAAACACGTCCAGGTGCACGTCGGCCGGCAGCACCGCGCGCAGGTCCGGCAGGATCTCCTTGATGCGATCGACCGTGGCCACGATGTTGGCACCGGGCTGGCGGCGCACGTCGAGCAGCACCGCCGGTTTGCCGTCGGCCCACGCGGACAGCTGGTCGTTCTCCACGCCGTCGACGACCCTGGCGACGTCCGCCAGGCGCACCGGTGCGCCATTGACGTAGCTGATGATGGTCGAACGGTAATCCGCGGCATCGGCGAGCTGGTCGTTGGCGCCGATGCTGAACGACTGGCTGGCGCCGTTGATCTGGCCCTTGGGCGCGTTGACGTTGGCGCCGGCCAGCGCCGCGCGCACGTCCTCCAGGGTGAGCCCGAGGTTGGCCAGCGCCGCCGGGTTCACCTGCACGCGTACCGCCGGGCGCACGTTGCCGGCGATCGACACCAGACCGACGCCGCTGATCTGCGAGAGCTTCTGCGCCAGGATGGAATCGGCGTAGTTGGTGACCTCGCGCAGCGGCAAGGTGTCGGACGTGAGTTTCAGGGTGAGGATCGGCGCGTCCGCCGGATTCACCTTGTTGTAGACCGGCGGATAGGGCAGGCCCGAAGGCAGCGTGCCGCGGGCGGCGTTGATGGCCGACTGCACGTCCTGCGCGGCGGCATCGATATCGCGATCGATGGCGAAGGTGAGGTTGATCGTCGAAAGCCCCGCGGAGGAATCCGAGGTCATCATCGTCAGGCCGGAAATCTGCCCGAACTGACGCTCCAGCGGCGTGGTCACCAGCACCGCCATGGTGGTCGCGCTGGCCCCCGGATAGCGGGTCGTGACCTGCAGGCTGGGGGCTTCGATGTCCGGCAGCGCCGACACCGGCAGCGTGCGATAGCCCAGGATGCCGGCCAGCAGGATCGCCACCATCAGCAGGGAGGTGGCGATGGGGCGTCGGATGAAGAGCGAGGAAAAGCCCATGAGGGAGCCGGAAAGGGGGAGCGGGAAGGGGAGGCGAAGAGCGGCGCTGCCCTCCGGTCAGCGCCGGCGACCGTCGTTCGGCGCCTTCGCCGTCGCCGCGTCCGCGGCGACCGCCGGGGCGCTTTCACCGGGGGCGAGCGGCAGCACCCTGGCGCCGGGCTTGAGACGGAACTGGCCTTCGGTGACCACGCGCTCTCCGGCGGCCAGCCCGTGGGTGACCAGCACGCGGCCCTCGCCGGCATCGCCGCCGGTGGTGACCGCCTGCACGGACACCGTGTCGTCGTCGGCCAGCTTGTACACGTAGTTCGAATCCGGGCCGCGCTGCACTGCCTGCACGGGGATCACCAGGCCATCACCGACCACCTGCGTCTGCAGGCGCACGTTGACGAACTGGCCAGGCCACAGCTGGGTGTCCTCGTTGGCGAACTCGGCCTTGAGGCGGAAGGTGCCGGTCTGCGGATCGATATTGTTGTCGATCACGGTCAGCACGCCCTCGGCCAGCGCGTGGGTGTCGATGCGGTCGAGCGCGGTGACCGGCGGGTTGCGCCCGGAGGCCGCGCGCACGGCGCCCAGATCCTGCTGCGGCAGGGTGAACAGCACGTTGATCGGATGCACCTGGGTCAGGGAGACGATGCCCGAACCGTTGGCCGACACCAGGTTGCCGACATCGATCTGGCGGATGCCGGCGACGCCGGTGATCGGCGCGATGATCTTCGTATAGCCCAGCTGGGTGCGCGCATTGGCAACGGCCGCCGCATCCGCCGCGACCAGGGCTTCCTGCTGGCGCACCGCCTGGCGCTGGTTTTCAAGATCCTGCGCCGATACGAAGTGCCGGCGGATCAATTCCTCGTAGCGCCTGAGCGTGCTGCGCGAGGCCGACAGCTGGGCCTGGTCCTGCTGCTGCTTGGCGAGCGCCTGGTCCAGGGTCGCCTGAAAGGTGCGCGGATCGATCTCGGCCAGCAGTGCACCCTTGCGCACTTCCTGGCCTTCGGTGAAATGAATGGCATCGAGCTGGCCGGTCACCTGGGCATTCACCGTCACCGTGTTGAGTGCCTGCACCGTGCCCAGCGCGGTCAGATAGACCGGCACGTCGGTGCGTTCCACCGCCACCACCGTGACCGGCACCGGTGCATTTGCGCCACCGCCGCGCATGCCCATGGGGCCGGTCGGCGCGGCCTGGCCGAACATGCGCCAGGCGAGAACGGCAACGACCAGCACCGCGATGACGATCAGCGCGAGTTTCCAGCGCGACATGTAGGGGTTCCTTGCGATCCGGGATTGCTGCACCCGCAGCACCCGGGTAGGCTAACAGGCGCACCGTCGGCGCGCGGTTTGCAGTGCGTAAACGCGCCTTTACATGCACAGTGTGCCGAGGGTGGCGCCGCGCTGGCTTGGATGAACCGGCGCGGCCCAAGTTCCGGGACGCGCGTGGGCCGGCCTTGCAGCGGCCCGAGGCGGCCCTATGTAGAACACGTTCCGCGCGTTGCGCGGGTTGCATGGAGTTGCCAGCATGTCTGCCGTCTGCGAACTGCCCGGCGCCAGCCTCACCCTGGCGCCCGCCGATTTTCCTGATCCGGCCTTCGATCCCGCGCCGGCGGCCGGCGCCGAGTCGCAGCGCGCCGTGCTCGCCGGCGGCTGCTTCTGGTGCACCGAGGCGGTGTTCCGCCAGCTCGAAGGCGTACTCGAGGTGACCCCCGGCTACAGCGGCGACGCGGCCGCCAGCGCCCGCTACGAAACGGTCTGCGCCGGCGGCACCAACCACGTCGAGGCGATCGAGATCCGCTTCGACCCGGGGCGCATCAGCTACGCGCGCCTGCTCAAGGTGTTCTTCGCCGTCGCCCACGACCCGACCCAGGTCGATCGCCAGGGCGGTGACGTCGGCCGCCAGTACCGCTCGGCCATCTTCTACGGTGACCCCCAGCAGCGCGCCGTCGCGCGTGCCTATATCGACCAGCTCAGCGCTGCCGGCGTGTTCAGGGCCCCGATCGCGACCGAACTGGTGCCGCTGGAAGCCTTCCACGTCGCCGAGGCCTACCATCACGACTACGCCGCGCGGAATCCTGACCAGGCCTACATCGCCCAGGTGGCGCTCCCCAAGGTGGACAAGCTGCAGCACGCGTTCGGGGCGCTCTTGAAAAAGGCGTGAGGCCCAGGGAAGTGCGCATCCGCTGCGCATGCCTCGCGCCGCATCCTGCCCTCGCAGCGCCGGTGCGCAGCAGACTGAAGAGGCCCGCAGGGACGCGCAACCGTTTTCGCCGCAGGATCATGCTCGACATGCCCAGCCCATCCGCAACCACGCACAGCAACACGCCGGAGCGACGCTCCGCCTCCGGCTACGACCTGACGCCGCTGGCGGCCGACGAGCGCGCCCGCCTGGCCGCCGCGCTCACGCCCGAACAGCGCCGGGTGATGATCGACCACGGCACCGAGCCGCCATTCTGCGGCGGGCTGCTGGACGCGCATGGCGAGGGCGCGTTCGGCTGCCGCCTCTGCGACCTGCCGCTGTTCCATGCACAGGCCAGGTTCGAGTCGGGTACCGGCTGGCCGAGCTTTTTCACCCCCTTCGACCCCGACCACCTGCGCGAGATTCGCGACACCAGCCACGGCATGCTGCGCACCGAGATCCGTTGCGCGCGTTGCGACGCGCACCTGGGTCATGTGTTCCCCGACGGCCCGCCACCCACCGGGCAGCGCTACTGCATGAACGGCGCTGCGCTGCACTTCCTGGCCGGGTCCGCGCACGCGCCGCGCTGACCAGCCCGGCATTGCGCGGGCCCCGCCGCGCGCGCGATCATCGGGATTTGCTCCCGGCCACAGGCTCGTCCATGCCCACCACGCTCGCCCCCATGCTGGTCGGCGACCTTGCCGCCGCCGCCGCGGCCCTGCAGCGTGGCGGCGTGGTGGCCTATCCGACCGAGGCGGTGTACGGCCTGGGCTGCGATCCGCGCAACCAGGCGGCCTTCGACCGGCTGTTCGCCCTCAAGCAGCGCCCGCCCAGCCAGGGCGTGCTGCTGATCGGTGCGGCGTTCGATCAGGTGGCCCCGTGGATCGACCTTGCCGCGGTGCCGGCTGCGGCGCTGGCACGGGCGCAGGCGAGCTGGCCCGGTCCGCACACCTGGATCTTCCCGCGTGCGCAGGGCGTGCCGGCCTGGATCGCAGGCGCGCACGCGGGCATCGCCCTGCGCGTCACGGCGCATCCCGTCGCCGCCGCGCTGTGCCGCGCGTTCGGCGGCGCGCTGGTGTCAACCAGCGCCAACCGGCATGGCGAAGCGCCGGCGCGCAACGCGGCGGCCGTCGCGGCCATGTTCGCCGCCGGGCTGGACGTCATCGTGGACGGCGCGACCGGGGGGCTTGAGCGGCCGACGCCGATCCGCGACGCTATCAGTGGGCAGCTTTTGCGCCAGTAACCGGGAGAGGTGCATGTCGGCAGCTGTGGGGACTGCTTGCGGACGTGGCCTGCCGCTGCTCGCAGGTGATGATCCAGCGCGCGTGGTGGCCTGGCGGCAGGGCCGCCCGGTGGACGTCGCGCACTTCCTGGCCGACGTGGCCGGGGTCGCCGCCAGCCTGCCGGAGGGCCGCGCAGCCATCAACCTGTGTGAGGATCGCTACGCCTTCGTGGTGGCGTTCTGCGCGGCACTGGCGCGCGGGCAGGGCAACCTGCTGCCGCCTTCGCGCATGCCGCGGGCGGTTGCCGAGGTCCTGGCGGCCAATCCGGCCAGCTACGCCCTGAGCGAGGGATCCGGCGCGGCGCACCGGATCCTGCTCGCCGACGGCGTGGCGGAGGGCCCCCCGGCATCACCCCGGGTGGCGCCGGCGCAGATCGCGGTGGTGGGCTACACCTCGGGCAGCACCGGCCAGCCGAAGGCCAATCCGAAGAGCTGGCGCACTTTGCATGCCTGCACGGCGCGCAACGCGCAGGCGATCGCCGCGGCGATGGGCCTGGCGCCGGGCACCCAGGGCCACATCGTCGCCAGCGTGCCGGCGCAGCACATGTATGGCTTGGAGATGTCGGTGCTGCTGCCCTTGCTCGGACCCTTCGCGGTCTCCAGCCGGCATCCGCTGTTTCCGGCCGACGTGGCCGCCGCATTGAGCGAACTGCCGGCACCGCGCGTGCTGGTGACCACGCCCGTGCATCTGCGTGCGCTGCTGCGCTCCGGCCAGCCGCTGCCCGCCCTGGCGGCGATCGTGTCGGCCACGGCCCCCTTGGCGGAGGAACTCGCGCGCGATGCGGAACGTGTCCTGGGGGCGCCGGTGCTCGAGCTGTTCGGCTCGACCGAAACCTGCGTGATTGCCCAGCGCCGCAGCGCGCATGGGGCGCACTGGCAACCCTATTCCGGCGTGCAGCTGCGCCCGCAGCCGGATGGCACGCTCGTTGATGCGCCGTGGTTCGACCAGCCGGTCTTGCTGCCGGACGTGGTGGAACTGCTGCCCGGCGGGCAATTCGGGCTGCGTGGACGCCAGGTGGACCTGGTCGAGATTGCCGGCAAGCGCGCCTCACTGGCCGATCTGACCCGGCGCGTGCTCGCCCTGGCCGGCGTCGAGGATGCCGTGGTGTTCCAGGCCGAGGGCGCCGACGCCAGCGGCGTGCGCCGCATCGCCGCCCTGGTGGTGGCGCCCGGCCGCAGCGAAGCGGAGTTGCTCGCCGAACTGCGCGAGGCGATCGACCCGGCCTTCCTGCCCCGCCCCTTGCGCACGGTCGCGGCCCTGCCGCGCAACGCCACCGGCAAGCTGCCCCGCAGCGCCCTGCTCGCAGCGCTGTCTGCTCCGGCCATCCATTCAGGATCGCCATGACCTGGCCGGTTCGGCCGGGCACGGTGGATGCGCATCGGAAGGCAGCGGTTCCCGGGAAGCACCGTGCCCAATCGCTTTCCCGCCGCCGGCTGCCCCCCACCCGAAGCCGTGCTTCACCCTGACAGTCCGGCCACGGACGGCCGGGAGTGGATTCAAACGAAGGCAACACCCAGCCTGCTTGCCGCAAGCCCGCCAGACGCCAGCGATCCCGGACGGATCGCAAAAATCACCCACAAAAAAATGCCCCGAGGGCCAGGGGGAGCCCTCGGGGCGGGAAAACCGGTCTGGGGAGGGACCGGCCTTCGCGGGTTGCACTCAGGGAGGTGAGTGAACCGGGGCGCCGTTGCGTGCGCCCGACGACATAGATCGGGATTGGGCGAGAAAGTTTCCAGTGGCTTCCCGGCGCTGTTTATCTGGCGTTCACCGGACCGACCCGCACCGATCCGGGTTGCGCGCCGCCGCGCGCCATCATGGGCCTCAATGCGCCTCGTCCCAGTTCGCCCCGGTACCGATATCGACCACCAGCGGCACCTGCAGTTCGGCGGCGGCGGCCATGCGCTCGCGCACGCCGGCGACGATGGCATCGACCGCGTCGGCACGTACCTCGAACACCAGTTCGTCGTGCACCTGCAGCAGCATGTGGGCGCACGTGTCCTGATCCGCCAGCCATGCATCGACGGCAATCATGGCGCGCTTGATGATGTCCGCGGCGCTGCCCTGCATGGGCGCGTTGATGGCGGCCCGCTCGGCGCCGGCGCGCTGCGCCGCATTGCGCGAATTGATGTGATCCAGGTACAGGCGGCGGCCAAACAGGGTTTCGACGTAGCCCTGCGCGTGGGCCTGGCCGCGGATGCGCTCCATGAAATCGCGCACGCCCGGATAGCGGTTGAAGTAGCGCGCGATGTATTCCTGCGCTTCGCCGCGTGAAACGCCGATCTGGCGCGCCAGGCCAAAGGCGCTCATGCCGTACATGAGGCCGAAGTTGATCGCCTTGGCGGCGCGCCGCTGGTGCGCATCGACCTGCGCGTGCGGCACGTCGAATACTTCCGCCGCCGTGGCGCGGTGCACGTCCTGGCCACCGTGGAAGGCGGCCAGCAGGCCGGGGTCGCCCGACAGGTGGGCCATGATGCGCAGCTCGATCTGCGAATAGTCGGCGGCCACGATGCGCCAGCCCGCAGGCGCCACGAAGGCCTGGCGGATGCGCCGGCCCTCATCGGTGCGCACCGGAATGTTCTGCAGGTTGGGATCGGACGAGGACAGTCGCCCGGTGGCGGCAATTGCCTGCCCGTAGCTGGTGTGCACGCGCCCCTGGGCATCGACCAGGTCGGCCAGCTTTTCGGTGTAGGTGCTGCGCAGCTTGGCCAGGCTGCGGTAATCGAGGATGACCCGCGGCAGTGCATGCTCGTCGGCAATGGCTTCCAGCGCCTCCTCGTTGGTCGAAGGCTGGCCGCCCGGCGTCTTCACCGCCACCCGCAGGCCGAGTTCGTCGAACAGGAGCGCACCCAGCTGGCGGGGCGAGTCCAGGCTGAACGGGCGGCCGGCCAGGTCGTGGGCCTGCTCGGTCAGGGCCTGCATGCGCACGGCCAGCTCCTGGCTCTGGCGCTTGAGTGCGGCCGCATCGATCAGCACGCCACGCCGCTCCATGCGCGCCAGCACCGGCAGCAGCGGCAGCTCGATCGCCTCGTACACGTGGCGCAAGCCGGGCTCGTGGGTGAAGGCCGGCCATTGTGCGTGGTGCAGGCGCAGGGTGATGTCGGCGTCCTCGGCCGCGTAGCGGCAGGCGGTGGCCAGGTCGACCGCGGCAAACGGAATCTGTTTGGCACCCTTGCCGGCGACTTCCTCATAGCGCAGGGTGTCATAGCCCAGCATGCGCCTGGCCTGGCTGTCCATGTCGTGCCGCCAGGTCGAATGCAGCACGTAGGATTGGAGCAGGGTGTCGTGCGCGATGCCGCGCACCTGGATGCCGGCGCCGGCCAGCACGTGCAGGTCGTATTTTGCATTCTGGCCAAGCTTGGGACGCTCGGGGTCTTCCAGGATCGGTGCCAGTGCCGCCAGCACGTCGGCCCGCGGCAGCTGCGCCGGCACACCCGGATAGGCATGCCCGACCGGGATGTAGCAGGCGCGCTCGGCCTCGACCGCGAAGGACAGCCCCACCAGCTCGGCGCGCAGCGGGTCGAGCGAGGTGGTTTCGGTATCGAAGGCGATGAGCGGCGCCGTGCGCAGGCGCGCCAGCCAGGCCTCCAGCGCCGCCGGCGTGGTGACCAGCTCGTATTCGCCGGGCCGGGGCGCCTCGCCCGCGGAGGCGGGCGTGGCGACCGCTGCCGCAGGTGCCGGCGCCACCGCCTCGCCGGCGTCGAGTTCCTTCAGTGCGGCATTGAACTGGTAGCGGCGATAGAGCGTGCGCAGCGTCTCCGTATCGCGCTCGCGCAGGGCGAGGTCGGTCGGCGCGAGATCCAGCGCCACGTCGGTCCTGATGGTGGCCAGTTCGCGTGACAGCGGCAGGTGCGGCAGGGCCTTGCGCAGGTTCTCGCCGAGCTTGCCCGGGAATTCGTCGGCCCGGGCCATGACCGTATCGAGATCACCCCAGGCCGCCAGCCACTTGGCCGCGGTCTTGGGTCCGCACTTGTCCACGCCGGGGATGTTGTCCACGCTGTCGCCCATGAGCGCGAGGTAGTCCACGATCTGCTGCGGGTGCACGCCGAACTTCTCCATCACGCCGGCCGCGTCGGTGGTGGTGTGCGTCATGGTGTTGACCAGGGTGATGCCCGGGCGCACCAGCTGGGCGAAATCCTTGTCGCTGGTCGAAATGCGCACCTCGATGTCCGCCGCGGCCGCCTGCGTGGCCAGGGTGCCGATGACATCGTCCGCCTCGACGCCGGGCACACGCAGGATCGGAATGCCGAGCGCGGCGACGATGGCCAGCATCGGCTCGACCTGCGCGCGCAGGTCCTCCGGCATCGGCGCGCGCGTTGCCTTGTAGTCGGGGTACAGGGCATCGCGGAAGGTCGGGCCGGGCGCATCCTGCACGAAGGCGACATAGGTGGGCGCTTCCTTGAGGATCGCGCGCAGCATCTGCACCACGCCAAACAGCGCCCCGGTCGGCTCGCCGGCCGCGTTGCTGAGCGGCGGCAGGGCGTGGAAGGCGCGGTAGAGGTAGGAAGAACCGTCGATGAGGACGAGCTGCGGACGGGCGCTGGACATGGCGGCAGGGTCGGAGGGCTGAATCGGCAGCTTGGCGCGCGCCTGAGCCCATTGCAACGACGCACCGTCGCACATGCCCACCCGGGGGCGCGCTCTGCTAGGCTGGCAGCCGTCACGGAGATGCCACGATGAACCCGACCTCGCGCCTGTTGCTGATCCTTGCCATCGTCGCCGGCCTTGGCTGCGCCAGTGTCATTGCCGCCGACCCGCCACGACCTGCGCGCGCCGAGATCCCGCCGCCGCCGGGACTGGACGATCCGGGCGTCAACGCACCAGTGAACCCGCCCGCCGCGGCAACGGCCAGCGAACCCGCCGCCGACGCGGCGACCGATCCGCTGGCGCCCCTGCCGCCGCCGGATGCGCGCCTGGTGCGCGACAAGGCCTCGCGCGATGCCGCCGAAAGCCAGGCGCGCGTGGCCGCCAGCCAGGTCACCACGCGCACCCAGGGCAAGGACACCATCGAGGAGTACCGCCAGAACGGTCACCTGTGGATGATCAAGATCCATCCGCAGCGCGGCCCCACGCAGACCTTCTACGCCGACGGCCCGGACGGGCGCCTGATGCGCAACCCCAACGAGGGTCCGATCGCGCCGGTGTACTACACGCTCTATGAGTGGAAATGAGCGTTCAGCCGGCGCCGCCTGACAGCCAGTCACGCGGCTTGAGGTAGTCCGCCAGGCGCGCCTCGGCACTGCCCGGCGCGGGCGTGTAGCCGTACTCGAAGCGCACCTGCGGCGGCAGGCTCATGAGGATGGATTCGGTGCGTCCGCCCGACTGCAGGCCGAACAGCGTGCCGCGGTCATACACCAGGTTGAATTCGACGTAGCGGCCGCGCCGGTAGAGCTGGAAGGCGCGCTCGCGTTCGCCGTACGGCGTGGCCTTGCGGCGCGCGACGATGGGCAGGTAGGCATCCAGGAAACCGTTGCCGACCGCGCGGGTGAAGTCGAAGCAGCGCGCGAAGCCGCCGGCGTCCAGATCGTCGTAGAACAGGCCGCCGACGCCGCGCGTCTCGTCGCGGTGGCGCAGGTAGAAATAGTCGTCGCACCAGCGCTTGTAGCGCGGATACACCTCGGCGCCGAACGGTGCGCACAGGTCGCTGGCCACCTGGTGCCAGTGGCGCACATCCTCGTCGAACGGATAGAAGGGGGTCAGGTCGAAGCCACCGCCGAACCACCACGCCGGCGCCTCGCCTTCGGCCCGGGCCTCGAAGTAGCGCACGTTGGCATGGCTGGTGGGCAGGTAGGGATTGCGCGGATGCACCACCAGCGACACGCCGAGCGCGGTCCAGGCCCGCCCGGCCAGGGCCGGCCGGTGTGCGCTGGCCGCGGGCGGCAGGCGCGTACCGGCCACGCGCGAGTAGTTGACGCCGGCCTGCTCGAACACCGCACCGCCCTTCAACACGCGCGTGCGCCCGCCGCCCGAAAGGGCAGCGCCGGCGGACGGCGCGCGACGCGTGTCGGCGGCGCGCTGCCAGGCATCTTCGGCGAACGTGGCCGCCCCATCGGCCGCGGCCAGGGCCGCGCAGATGCGGTCCTGCAGGTCGGTGAGGAAGGCCTCGACGGCCAGCCCAGGGTCGGGAATGGCTTGGGTCGGCGCGGACATGGCACGACAGGCAGTGGAGACCCGGCCATGCTAGCAGCCGCGTGGCTGGCCGGCGGACGCGCGGCAAGGCCATGCCATAATCCGGCACGCGCCCACTGACGTCCCGCCGTGCCCCATCGCATTCCCGCCCTCGCCATTACCGCGTTTACTGCCACCTCGGCACTGGGCCGCGGCTGCGCCGCCCAGCTGGACGGCCTGCGCCAGCGGCGCAGCGGCCTGCGCCACAACGACTTCACCGCGGTGCCGCTGGAATGCGCGATCGGCCGCGTCGCCGGCCTCGAGGAGGCGCCGCTGCCGGCGCCGTGGCGCCCCTTCGATTGCCGCAACAATCGCCTGGCCTGGCTCGGCCTGGGCGGGGATGGCTTCCTCGATGCGGCGCACGCGGCCATCGCCCGCTACGGCGCGGAGCGCGTGGCGCTCATCGTCGCCACCTCCACGGCCAGCATCGGCGCCACCGAAGAAGCCTACCGGTGCCTGGAGGACGGCCGCTTTCCCGCGCACCTGGCCCATCCGCACCTGCATACGCTGCACTCGGCCGGCCTGTTCCTGCAGGCCGTGCTCGGCACGCGCGGCCCGTGCCTGACGGTGTCCACGGCCTGCTCGTCGAGCGCCAAGATCTTTGCCCAGGCCGAGCGCCTGATCCGCCTCGGCGTGGTTGACGCGGCCATTCTGGCCGGCGTCGATTCACTGTGCGGCAGCGTGCTGTTCGGCTTCAATGCGCTGGAACTGGTCGCGCCGCGTCCCTGCCAGCCTTTCGATGCGGCGCGCTGCGGCATCTCGATCGGCGAGGCGGCCGGGTTCGCCCTGCTCGAACGTGATGGCGAGGATCTGGACGCGCCGCGCCTGCTCGGCTATGGCGAGACCTCCGATGCCTGGCACATGTCCACGCCGCATCCGCAGGGTGCCGGCGCAAGGCTGGCGCTCGACGAGGCGCTCGCGCGCAGCGGCCTCGCGCCCTCGCAGGTGGATTACATCAACCTGCACGGCACCGCCACACTGAAGAACGACGCGGTGGAGGCGGCCGTGGTCGGCGATCTGTTCCCGGCCACGACGCGGGTCAGTTCCACCAAGGGCTGGACCGGCCATACGCTGGGCGCGGCCGGCATCCTCGAGGCCGTCCTGACCGTGCTCGCACTGCAGGCGGGGCTGGTGCCTGGCACGCTCAATACCAGCACGCTGGACCCGGCCTGTGGGCCACAGTTCGCGCTGGACAACGAGGATCGCGCACTGCGTATCGCGCTCAGCCATTCCTTTGGCTTCGGCGGCAACAATTGCATCCTCGCCTTCGCACACGGAGCCCGCCCCTGACCATGGCAACCCTCCTCGCCCAGGTCGCCGGCATCGGCTGGTGGGCGCCCGGCGTACCGAACTGGCCCAGCGCGGCGCACCTGCTGAGCGCCGACCTGCCCTGGCCCACGGACGGAGCGCCCACGCCGGCAGCCAGGCGCCTGGCGCCCAATGAACGCCGCCGCGCGCCGCTGGCGGTGCGCATCGCCTGCGAGGTGGCCGGGCAGGCCTGCAGCATGGCCGGCCAGGACCCGGCCGCCCTGCCGTGCGTGTACGCTTCCATGCATGGCGACCTCGACATCACCGACGACCTGTGCACCACGCTGGCGGACCATCCACTGGAGCTGTCGCCGACCCGCTTCCACAACTCCGTGCTGAATGCCGCCGTGGGCTACTGGACCATCGCCACCGGCTGCCAGGCCGCCTCCACGGCGCTCAGCGCCTGGCACGGCAGCCTCGCCAGCGGCCTGCTGGAAGCGGCAAGCGAATGCCTGGCCGAGCAGCGCCCGGTGCTGATGGTGGCCTGCGACATCGACGGCGGGGGTGCGCTGGCGCGCGTGCTGCCAACCAGCATGGCGCATGGCCTGGCGCTGGTGCTGGTGCCGCCCGGCGCAGCGGCGACGGGGGTGACGCTGCGCGTGCGCCACGCCAGCGGCGCGGCCCTCCCGGCACCGGCCGAACCGATCGCGCTGCCGCGCCAGCTGCTTGCGGCGCTCGCCTGCGGCGTCACACGCGAGATCGCCCTGCCAGCCGGCGCAGCCGCGCGGCTCGACGTGACGGTGTCGCCATGAGCGCCGGTGATCGCGCACGCGTGGCGGTGGTGATTCCGGCCTTGAACGAGGAGCGCGCGATCCGCGCAGTGGTCGAAGCGGTGTTGGCCGAGTGCCCCGACGTGATCGTCGTCGATGACGGGTCCAGCGACCGCACGCTGGCCTGCCTCGAAGGCCTGCCGCTCACCCTCATCCGCCACCCGCGTCCGCTGGGCAAGGGGCAGGCGCTGCGCGATGGCTTCCGCAAGGCACGCGAACTGGGCTTCGACGCCGTCATCAGCATGGACGGGGATGGCCAGCACCAGGCCGCCGACATTCCGCGCCTGCTCGCCGCGGCGCGCGCGTATCCGCAGCACATCGTCATCGGCGCGCGCATCCGCAACCGGCACAACCAGCCGGCGGCGCGCCGGCGTGCCAACGCGGTGGCCGACTGGGGCATCTCCTGGGGTTGCGGCATCCCGGTGGCCGATACCCAGAGCGGCCAGCGCTATTACCCGCAGGCCGCCCTGGAGCTGGCGCTGGCGGCCACCGGCGTGAACGATTTCGTGTTCGAGGCCGCGCTGCTGATCGCCGCCACGCGCGAGGCCGGGCTGGGCGTGGTCTCGGTGCCGATCGATTCGCGCTATCACGGCGAGTTCCGTGGCAGCCACTTCCGCCCGGTGCGCGACGTGACCCGCATCACCTGGTACACGATCCGGCGCGTGGTGCATTACGGCCACGTGATCGACAGCTACCGTCGCTCGCACGCCGCGCCGCCGCTGGTGTTCGATCCACCGGCTTGATCAGGCCATGCCGCCGTTGATGCCGATGACCTGGCCGTTGATGTAGCCGGCAGCGTCCGAGCACAGGAAGGCGACCAGCGCCGCGACCTCCTGCGGCGTGCCCATCCGGCCGGCCGGTACCAGCGCCTTGACCGTGGCGGCATCGAAGGCGGCCTCGCTCATGCGCCCGGCGATCACGCCGGGTGCCACCACGTTGGCGGTGATGCCGCGCGAGGCCATCTCGCGGGCCAGTGACCGGGTTGCGCCATGCAGGGCGGATTTTGCTGCCGCGTAGTTCGCCTGGCCGCGGTTGCCCAGCACGGCGGCGACCGAGGACAGGCTGACGATACGCCCGAAGCGCGCTCGCGCCATGGCCAGCAGCAGCGGCTGGGTGACGTGGAAGAAGCCGTGCACGGACACGTCGATCACGCGCCGCCACTGATCCTCGCGCATGCCGGCGAGGGGCGCGTCGTCGTGGATGCCGGCGTTGTGTACCAGCACGTGGATGGGGCCGGCCTGCAGTTCCGCCGCCAGTGCCGCGCGCGTGGCCGCGCCGTCGGCCAGATCGAAGGCGAAGGCGCGTGCCGCCCCGCCCGCGGCCTGGATCGCGGCGGCCACGGCCTCGGCGCGCGCGAGCTGGCTGTGCGCATGCACCAGCACTTCGCAACCTGCCGCCGCCAGCGTGCGCGCGATCGCGCCGCCGATGTCCCCGCTGCCGCCCGTGACCAGGGCGCGCCGTGCCTGCTGCATCACCCGTCTCCTGCGCCGCGCGGCTGCATGATGCCGCAAGCCGCGGCAACGCTTGCGGCTTCGTGGTTACCAGATCCTTACCCGCTGCTCCGGCACCAGGTACAGGTCCTGTTCCTGCTGTACCTCGAAGGCCGGGTACCAGGCATCCAGGTTGCGCACGGTGAGCGCGCGGTAGTGCCCGGGTGCGTGCACGTTGGTGAGGATGCGGTTGCGCAGCGCCGGCTCGCGCATCTTGCTGCGCCAGGCCTGGGCCCAGCCGAGGAAGAAGCGCTGCTCGGGACTGAAGGCGTCCAGCGCCTGGCCAGGCCCCGGGTGGGCAATCCGGTAGGCGTCAAGCGCCGTCGCCAGGCCGGCCACGTCGGCGATGTTTTCGCCCAGGGTCAGTTCGCCATTGACGGCGAGGTCGGGGAAGGGCCGGTAGGTATCGTACTGTGCGACGAGTGCCTTGCCGGCGGCTTCGAAGTGCTCGAGGTCCTGCGGGGTCCACCAGTTCTCCAGCTTGCCGGTCTCATCGAACAGGGCGCCGGTATTGTCGAAGCTGTGGCTGATCTCGTGGCCGATGACCGCACCGATGGCCCCGTAATTGACCGCATCGTCGGCGGCCGCGTCGAAGAACGGTGCGTGCAGGATCGCGGCGGGAAAGATCAGGCGATTCTCCAGCGGCACGTTGAGCGCGTTGACCTCCTGCGGCAGCAGGAACCATTCGTCGCGATCGATGGGCCGGCCGAGCTTGGCGAGGTTGCGGCGGTATTCGAACTGGCTGGCGCGCTGGGCATTGCCGAGCGCGTCGTCGCGGCGCACCTCCAGTGCCGTGTAGTCGCGCCAGTGGTCCGGATAGCCCATGCCGACGGTAAGCCGGGCCAGCTTGGCGCGGGCGTGTGCCTTGGTCGGCTCGCTCATCCAGGTCAGCGCGTCGATGCGCGCGCCGAAGGCGGCGAGCACGTGCTGCACCATGGTATCGGCGCGCGCCTTGATGGCTGGCGAGAAGTGGCGTTCGACGTAGCGCTTGCCGACCGCCTCGCCGAGCGCCTGGTTGAGTTCGCCAAGGCCACGCTTCCAGCGCTCCGGCTGTTCGGGGGTGCCGGCCAGCGCGGTGCCATGGAACGCGAAATGTGCATCGGCAAAGACCCTGGGCAGGTAGGGCGCGGCGCCATCCAGGGCATGGAAGGTCAGCCAGTCCCGCCAGGTCTGCAGCGGCTCGCTGTCCACCAGCGCCGCCAGTCCGATCAGGGCCTGCGGCTGCCAGACGATGAAGTTGGGCTGGGCCTGCAGCCCGGCTGCAGTGAAGAAGGCATCCCAGTCCAGTCCCGGGGCGCGGCGTGCGAAATCGGCGCGCAGCCAAGGATTGGCACCGCGCTGCACGTCGTTGGTTTCCACCTGGCTCGCATGCACGCGTGCCATGGCAGTTTCCAGGGCCAGGATACGCGCCGCCTTGTCGGCGCCGGCGTCGATGCCGGCCAGCTCGAACAGCCGCGCGATGTAGCTGGCGTACTGGCCGCGCAGGTCGGCCATGCGCCCGTCCTGGAGATAGAAGTCGCGGTCGGGCATGCCCAGCCCGCCCTGCACCAGGTAGGGCACGTAGGCATCGGGCTGCAGCAGATTCACCGAAATCCACATGCCAAACAGGTTCGGCGTGTAGTAGTCGGTGGCGTTGAGAAGATCGACGTCGGTGCGCAGGCGCGCGCCCAGCGCACGGGCAAGGGCGACCTTGTCGGCGATCAGCGGAATCGCATCGAGCGCCGGCTGCAGCGGTGCAAGGCCGGCCGCCTCGATGCCCTGCGCGTCCATGAAGGCGGCGTAATAGTCGCCGATCTTCGCCGTGTCGCCCTTGGCGGCACCGCCCTGGCTGGCGGCTTCCTCGGCGATGGCCCGCGTGTCCGCGAGTGCCTGCTCGGCAAGCTGGGTGAAACTGGTGTAGCTGGCACGGTCGGCAGGAATCTCGGTGTGGCGCACCCAGTTGCCGTTGGCGTAGTCGTAGAACTCGTCACCCGGCACGATGCTGCGATCCATGCCGGCGGTATCGAAGCCGAAGTCGCCGAGGATCGGCTTGTCCGGTGCGCTCGATGCGGTCGAGGTCGGGGCGGCGGGCGGCGGCGGCGTGGCGGACTTCCCTGCCGGCGGCGCAGCGGAATCGCAGGCGGCCAGCGCGGCGGCGGCGAAGAAGACGGCGAAGGTGCGGCACAAGCTGGACATGAAGCGCCTCGGCGGGGAAAAGGTGCAGCGTAAACGGCGGCGCGCCGGCACGCAAAACATCCACGTCTGGCGCATGCGCGCCTTCCCGCCAGAACCCTGCGGCGTCCCGGCATGCGCGGCGGCGCCGGACGCCTGGCGGCGCCCCTGCCTTGCCCGGCCCACCACGCTAGAGCCAGCCCTTCTGCCGCGCCAGGCGATACGCTTCGATGCGATTGGCGACACCGAGCTTGCCGATCGCCTCGGAGAGGTAATTGCGCACCGTCCCCGAGGAAAGCTGCAGTTGCAGCGCGATGTCACCGGCCGAGCGGCCCTCGCCGGCCAGCCGCAGCACCTGGCGCTCGCGGTCGCTGAGCGGATCGGCCTCGCTCCAGGCATCGATGGCCAGTTGCGGATCGATCGCGCGCCCGCCCGCATGCACCTTGCGCAGCGCTTCGGCCAGATGCTCCGCCGGCGCATCCTTGAGCAGGTAGCCGCACACCCCGGCATCGAGGGCGCGGCGCAGGAAGCCGCTACGCGCGAAGGTGGTGACGATCACCACCTTGGTCGCCAACGCGTGGCGCTGCACCCGCTGGGCGAGCTCCAGGCCGCTCAGGCCCGGCATTTCGATGTCGGTCACCAGCACGTCGGGCTGCAGGCGTTGCAGTTCGCGCCACGCGGCTTCGCCATCGGCGGCGGCGCCCAGCACTTCGATGTCCGGCTCCAGCCCGAGCAGCGCCGACAGTGCCCCACGCACCATGGCCTGGTCCTCGGCAAGCAGGATGCGGATCATGCGCAGCGGCTCGGCTGCGGGTGGCGCGCCTGCACCGGCGCGGCTGGCGGCGCGGCAGCCACCGCCGTCCCGGCCACGGCACTTGCGGGTCGGGCCGACGACGCATCGGCCATCGGCAGGCGCAGGCGCAGGCGCGTGCCCTGTCCGCGCGGCGAGTCGATCAGCAAACTGCCGCCCAGTTTCGCCATGCGCTCACGCATGCCGGCCAGTCCGTTGCCGTCGGCGGTGACGCCGCCACGACCATCATCGGCAATCAGCACCTCCAGCAGGTCGCCACGGCACGTGAATGCGATCCGCGCGCTGGCGGCCTGCGCGTGGCGCGAAATGTTGGTCACCGCCTCGCGCAATACCAGGGCCAGCGCGCGCTCGGTCGCCGGCGGCATGGCCGGCGGTGGAGCGTAATCCAGGTGCACGTTGGAGGATTCCAGCAGCACGCGCGCCGATGCGAGTTCAGCGGCAAGGTCGGTCGCGCGGATCCCGGACACGGCACTGCGCACTTCGGCCAGCGCGTGTCGGGCGATGCCCTCGGCTTCCTCGAGCTCGCGCCGAGCGGTGTCCGGATCACGCTCGAACAGCTTGCGCGACAGCTCCAGCTTGAGGGTGATCAGTGACAGCGTGTGACCCAGCAGGTCGTGCAGGTCGCGGCCAATGCGCTCGCGTTCGGCGGTCGCGGCGAGCCGGCGCACCTCCTCGTGCGAGAGCTTGAGTTCGAGATCCCTTTCCTGGTTCGAGCGCTCGACGTGGACGATGATGCCGACGATCACCGACACCACGGGCAGCCAGAACAGGGCCTGCGGCGGATAGCCGATCCACCACGCCAGGGCCACGAAGGCGGCATTGAGCAGCAGCACCTGCGCGAGATAGGCAATCAGGTTGCGCCGACCCTGGAGGTGCAGCATCACGCAGCCGAAGATGAAATAGTTCAGGCCCGCCGGATAGACCGGCAGCAGCGCCGTGGCCAGCACGATCATGCCCAGCGCATGGCGCCACGCCGTGTGCCGGGGTGCCAGCAGGCAGCGGGCGTAGAGCAGCAGGAACAGCGGGTAGGACAGCGCCGTCAGCAGCGCCCAGCGCAGGTCGTAGCCCCCAGGCAGGAACATCGGGGTGAGGAAGATCCACGCGGTCCACGCAAGGTGGACGATCTCGGTCCAGGGCGACTTGCCCTGGCGCACCGCGCAGCCCACCAGCGAATCCGGCGCTGGCAGCAGCCAGGTAGGAACGAACCTCGGGTTCACCGGAGCACTCCGTGAGCAATCAGCGCAAACATGATGCCGCATCGCGCCCGCGCGCGCGGTACCCGCGGATGCGCCGGTTCAGCCAGGGCCAGCGGTTCAGCGCAGCTGCACATCGTCGATGTAAAGCTCGAACCGACCCACCGGCTGGCCGGCGGTGATGGCGATCGCGCGCAGGGTAGCCGGATCGGCGCCGGGAAATGCGCCAAGCGGGATGCGGATCTGGCGCCATTCGGGCCCGGCGACAAAGGCACGCATGCTTGGCATCGCCTGCATGGCCGGCCCCGAGAACAGCATCACCTGGTATTGGCGGCCATCGCCGCGCGCCTGGAACACCAGCTCGCTGCGCGCGGAGGCGTCCACCGCCTGCATCGGCTGCGCGCCGGGGTGGAAGATCGTGCCGGCCCACGGGTAGGCGAAGCCGTGGCGGATTTCACCGTGGACGCGCAAGGCACCGGGTGAACCGTCCGCGCCCTGGGCCACCCAGGCCTGCCCAGCCAGGGAGGCGCCGCCGGCCATGGCGTCGGTGGTGATCTCCCAACCGTGGCCGAAGCGCGCCGCCGTACCGGTCTCGGCGAAGTCGGATATCAACATGTCCGCGGCGATCGGCGGCGCATCCACGGCGGCCTCCCCGTGCACGCGGTCCACAGCATGGCCATTCTTCCACACGGCCGCGATGGCGCGCGTGGCGCCGATATCGGCGGTCGGGTCGCCATCCACCAGCAGCAGGTCGGCGCGCAGACCGGCGGCGATGCGGCCGCGATCATCCAGGCCGAAGCGGCGGGCCGGCACCGAGGTGGCTGCCGCGAGCGCCTCAAGTGGCGAGAGGCCGGCACGCACCAGCAGCCCCAGCTCGCCGTGCAGGCTCGCGCCATGCGCGGTCGCCGGATTGCCGGCGTCGGTACCGGCCAGCACGTCCACGCCGGCCGCATGCAGCGCCGCGACGCTGCGCAGGGCCCGCGCCAGGGCTTGCCGATGCGGCTCGCCGGGAAAGGAACTGGCCAGGCTGACACGCTGCTCGGGCGACAGCCACGGCGCCAGGCGGTCATCGGCTGCGAGCGCCGCGCCGCCGCCATCCCGGGCAAGCCCGGCGAGCACCGACAGGGTCGGCACGACGAAGGCACCGGTGCGCTTCGCGGCTGCGATGAAGTCCGGCGAGGCGACTTCGTCGTAAAACACGTGCACCAGGCCGTCGGCACCGGAAGCCACCGCGTGCAGCGCATCCGCCTGCCGCGAGACGTGCACCACCGCCAGGCGCTGGTGCGCGTGAGCGGCAGCGATGGCCTGGGTGACCTGGGTCGGGGTGATCGTCGGCAGGCGGTGTCCGGCCCCCAGGGCGCTGCCGTCCTCGACGATCAGCTTGATGTAGTCCGAGCCTTCGGCCACGCGCGCGGCGACGAAGGCGGCGGTGTCGCCGTCGGGCGCGAGGGTCGGCACGCGCAGGCCGAACTGGGTCGCGTGCCCGCCCTGCGTGGTAACCGTACTGCCGGCGCTCCACAGATCGGCTTCGTTGGTCGCGTCCAGCGATTCGCGCTGCGCGCGCAGCGCCGGGAGGCGCCGATAGTCACCGAACATGTCGAGCTCGGTGGTGACGCCCAGGCGCAGCGCGTCGCGACGGGCGTCGCCCCAACTGTGCACATGGGCATCGATGAACCCGGGCAGCAGGGTCTTGCCGCGGCCGTCGATGACCTGCATCCCCTCGGGAATCGCAACCGCGGTGCCGACCGCGGTGATGCGACCGTCGCGAACCAGGACGTTGGCCTGCGCCAGCACGCGCTCGCCGTCGAACACCCGCGCGCCGCGAATGGCGAAGGCGCTGGCCGTGGTCGCCTGCGCGGCGGGCGCCGACGCCGGTGGAGCGCGCTGCACGAGCAGCGCGCCCAGCGCGGCGACCAGGAGGGCAGCGAAGGCGACGGTTTCGGGCCAGCGCTTCGCGTACCACGTCGCAGATCGCGACGGCGCAGGCAGGCGCGTGGACACCCGGTCAACCATGGCGTGCCAGCCGCGCTCGGGCCAGGACGAAGAAGGCGACGCTGAACACCGCGAGCACGCCCAGATGCACGGCCAATGGCTGGCCGGCATCCATGCCCACCACCTTCAACGCCACCTGCGCGAGGTGGTAGGGCGGCCACAACGGCGCGATGCGCGTGAATACCGCGGGCAGCATGGCCAGCGGCAGCCACAGGCCGGACAACAGGGCCATCGGCAGGAAGATCAGGTTGACCACCGCCGGCGCGGCGCTGCCACCGGCTAGGGTGCCGAGATAGAGGCCAAGCGCACAGAACGGCAGCGCGCCCAGCACGTTGATCGCCAACAGCAGCGCCCATTGCCACCACGCCAGCGGCACGCCGGCCGCGAAGATCGCCAGCGCGAACAGCAGCAACGATACGATCGTCGAGAACAACATCGCCATGGCCATCTTCGCCAGCAGGTAGGCCCCCGGCGGCATCGGCAGGGCGCGCTTGAGCTGCAGCAGTCCGTGCTCGCGCTCGACCGCCACGGTGACTCCGAAGCCGAACAACGCCGCTCCCATCACCCCGAACACGCCGTAGGTAACAACCAGGTATTGCGCGGCCTGCGGACTGCCGAAATTGATGACGACGCCGAACAGCAGGTAGAACAGCACCGGGAACAGGATCGTCGGCAGTGAGAACATCGGGGTGCGCAGCAGGCGCAGGAACTCGTACTTTGCCTCCAGGAAATAGCTGCGCAGCATTGCGTGACCGAGCGGTGAATCCGCAGTACGCAGTTCGACGACAACGTTCATCACGCAGCCTCCCTGTGGGCGTCTTCGCGGGTGAGTTCGATGAAGGCATCGGCCAGCCCGGCGCGCTGCACCTCCAGGTCGCGCAGCTGCGCATCCTCGGCGAGCAGGCGCCGGACCACCGCTGCGGCGGCATCAGCGACGATTTCCAGGCGCGGGCCATCGCGTTGCGCCAGGCGCACCAGCGGCCAGCGCGCCACCGATCCAGCGTCCAGCGTGGAGACACAGCGGATGCGTTGGCGCGATACGCGCGCGCGCACGGCGTCCATGCTGCCTGCGGCGATGACGCGCCCACCGGCGAGCACAGCCACCTGGTCGGCCAGCGCCTCGGCTTCCTCCAGGTAGTGCGTGGTGAGCAGTACGGCCACACCCTCGGCGACCAGCGCGCGCAGGGCGTGCCACAGGGTCTGTCGCGCCTCAATGTCCAGGCCGGTGGTGGGCTCGTCGAGAAACACCAGCCGCGGATTGCCGCACAGCGCCAGCGCGAACTGCACGCGCCGCTGCTGGCCACCCGAGAGCCTGGCGTAGCGCCGCTCGAGCAGGCCATCGAGCCCGGCCAGGGCCACGCATTCGGCGACGCTGCGCGGGCGCGGATAGTAGCTGCGTGTCAGGTCGAGCAGCTCGCGCACCTCGAGCGTGTCCTGCAGCGCGGTGGCCTGCAGCATCACGCCGATCCGTTGGCGCACTTCGAGCCGTTCGGGCGACTGCCCGAACAGCGTCGCTTCGCCGGCGTCGGCTTGCAGCAGGCCGAGCAGCAGGCCGATCGCCGTGGTCTTGCCGGCGCCGTTGGCGCCCAGCAGCGCCAGCACCTGCCCGGCGTGCAAGGCAAGATCGACGCCATCGAGCGCGAGCACCTTGCCATACTGCTTGCGCACACCTCGCAGGCGTGCAACTTCGATAGCCTGGGTATCCATCCGCACCTCGCGCGTTGTCAGTGACAACGACGATAGGCGCGCGCCCCCTCGGGCGGTAGTTGCGGCGGTCAGGCCGTTCACATGACAAGCGTCAGGCGACTGCGCACGGGCGGCGACCAGACTCGGGTGTCGGATCAGCGGCCGGATCGAAAAAGGCCACTCCGCGCAGGATCACGCGGAGTGGCCATCAGGAAGTACCGGGACTGAAAGCGCTGCGTCAGTACACGTCGCCCACGGTGTTGTGCACGTTGAACTTGCCGGTCGGGGTGATCAGGCGCTTGTCGTCGATGACCTTCTTGAGCTTGCGGGTCTTGTCGTCGACCACCACGATCGCGCTGCGCTGGTCCTTGCCGTTCCACACCGAGAACCACACCTCGTCGCCTGCGGCGTTGTACTCGGGCTGCACGACGCGCTTGGGGCCTTCGCCGAGCTTGGCCCAATCGGCGATCGGCAGCACGGTATAGCCGGCATCGAGGTGGTCGATGTCGAATACCGCGACCGACTGCGAGAGCTTGGGATCGGGGTTGAGGGTGGTGTCCACCCACAGGTTCTTCGACTTCGGATGCGTCTTGACGAACAGCGAACCGCCGCCCTGGCCCTTCAGCACCTGGACCACCTTCCAGGCATTGTCCGGATGCCCGTCCGGATCGGTACCGATGAGGGTGACGTTCTCGTTGCCGAGCGCCGAGGTCGCCCACACCGGACCGAACTGCGGATGCACGAAGTTGGCACCGCGCCCGGGGTGCGGGATCTTGTCGACATCGATCAGCGCGGTCATCTTGCGCTCGCGCGAATCGACCACGGCGATCTTGTCGGAGTTGTTGGCCGCGGTCAGGAAGTAGCGCTTGGTGGAATCCCAGCCGCCATCGTGCAGGAAGCGCGCCGCGTCCAGGGTCTTGATCGAAAGCGCGTCGAGGTCGGAATAATCGACCAGCAGCACGCGCCCGGTTTCCTTCACGTTGACGATGAAGTCCGGGTGCTCGTGGCTGGCGACGATGGCGGCCACGCGCGGCTCGGGGTGGTATTCCTGGGTATCGACGGTGGGCCCGCGGGTGGAGACGATCTTGATCGGCTCCAGCGTCGGACCATCCATGATCACGAACTGCGGCGGCCAGTAGGCACCGGCGATCGCCAGCTTGTCCTCGAAGCCCTTGTACTTGGAGGTTTCCACCGAGCGCGCCTCGAGGCCGATCTTGATCTCGGCGACGCGGTCGGGAACCTTCATCCACAGGTCGATGAGGTCGATCTTGCCATCGCGGCCGATGGTGTACACGTAGCGCCCCGAATGGGAAAGCCGCGAGATGTGCACCGCGTAGCCGGTCTTGATGACGTTGACGATCTTCTTGGTATCGCCATCGATGAGGGCGATCTCGCCCGAGTCGCGCAGCGTGACGGCGAAGAAGTTGTCGACGTTGTAGTTGTTCTGCTTGCTGGTCGGGCGCTTGTCCACCGGCACCAGGACCTTCCAGCTGTTGCGCATCTCGGGCATGCCCCATTCGGGCGGCGCCGGTGGCTCGAGCTGCAGGAACTTCGCCATGACCTCGATCTGCTCGGCCGAGAGATCGCCGGAGGTGCCCCAGTTCGGCATGCCCGCGGGCGAACCGTAGGTGATCAGGGCCTTGAGGTAGTCGGTGCCGCGCGCGCGCGTGATGTCGGGCGTCAGCGGCTTGCCGGTCGCGCCCTTGCGCAGTACGCCGTGGCAGCCTGCGCAGCGCTGGAAGTAGATTTCGGTGGCCTCGTTGAGCTGGGCATCGGTCAGCTGCGGGCCCTTGGCGGCTTGCTCCTCGCCCTCGGCCGCCCGCTTGCCGGTCATGGCCAGGGGCGCGCCGGAATAGGCCATCTCGGCCTGGGTCGTATCCGGATGCAGCTCGCCCTGGGCCTGGTCGGTGCTGACCTCCAGCTTGCCGCGCACGCCACCCACCTCGTCGGCGGTGATGCTGCCGCCCTGGTTGCCCCAGCTCGCGTACACGTAGTTGATGATGGCGGCGATGTCCGCGTCGGAGAGGTGGCTCTGCGCCGGCATCACATTGTTGTACTTGACGCCGTTGACGATGATCTCGCCGGACATGCCCTTCAGCACCAGCCCGGCGATGTCGGCCGGGGTATGTCCGGTCAGGTAGTCGGACGCGGCGAGCGGAGGGAAGGCCCCCGGCAGGCCCTTGCCGTCGGGTTGGTGGCAGGCTGCACAGTTGGCGTTGTAGGCCGCCTGCCCGGCCTCGGTGCCCTGCTTGGGTGGACGTTCGTTCACGACGTCGTCGGCCCAGGCGCCGGCGCACCACAGGATCAAGGTCGCTGCGACCCATGCTCCGAGCTTCATGTCGTCTCCTTGTGTAAGTCTTCAGTGGCCCCGCTGTCGGGGGCATGGTATCAATGTCCCGCGCGTCGTGCCTGCCAGGTTTGATGACAGTCGATGCGGCTTTCGTGCATTTGCGCGATTAGTGCACTGCACAAACATGCCACCTGACGAGGGAACGTATTGGCACCCGATGGGCGCGCCAGATATGCTTCACCGCAGCATGCGCACGAATTCCGAATGAAAACAAGAAGATCAATACGAAAATGCACCACGGCGTAAAGCGGAACGATTCTCGCTTGCATTACAACTCCCATTCGTCCCCTGCTTCAGGCGTTTTCGCCCCCCCGTCAACCGGCCGTTTGCCACGTTGCCGGCCGTTGATCATGCGCGCTTTTGCCACGGCGCTGCTGGCGGCCGTGGTGCCCGCCATGGCCGCCCAGCCGGATGCCGCTCCCGACACCACCGAGCTGGATACGGTGGTCGTCATCGGCAGCCGCGCCCCGGAGCCGCTGCGCCAGGTGGTAGGCAGCGTCAGCGTCGTCGAACACGATGAACTCGAGCGCGCCGGCGTCATCGACATCGCGGACCTGGCGCGTCTGGTGCCGGGCCTGGCCGTGCCTGGCGATGCGGCACGTTTCGGCCGCCTGGGCTTCAACCTGCGTGGGCTCGAAGGCAATCGGGTCAGCATCGAGATCGATGGCGTGCCGTTGCCGGATACCTTCAGCGTCGGCCAGTTCGCGCTGGCCGGACGCGACCTGGCCGACATGCAGGCCATCCAGCGCGTGGAAGTGCTGCGCGGCCCGGCCTCCACGCTGTATGGCAGCAAGGCCCTGGCCGGCGTGGTGGCCTACACCACGCGCTCGCCCGAGGACTTCCTGTGGGACCGCGGCGCGCTCACCAGCGGCCTCCGGCTCGGCTACACGGGGCGCGATGACAGCCGCCTCATCGGTGGCCACCTCGCAGCCACGAACGGATCCTGGAGCGGCCTGCTGCTGGTCGGACGGCGCCAGGGCCACGAGACCGAAAACAATCCGGCCAGCGGCGGCATGCCCGCCAACCCGGCCGACGTGCGTCGCGACACCGCGCTCGCGAAGCTGGAATACGACGCTCAGGCAGCGGGCACGTGGACCTTCACCCTCGACCATGCCCTGGGCGAGCAACAGACCGATGTACAGTCACTGGTCGCCGGCCCGGGCCGCTACGCCACGACCACGGCGCTGGATGCCGATGATCGCTGGCAGCGCAACCGGGTGAGCCTGGCCGGCGCGTGGCAGCAGCCCTTCGCCTGGCTCGATTCGCTGGACCTGCTGCTCTATGGCCAGCGCTCCGCCACCACCCAGCTCACCGATCAATACCGCGACGCCGACGCGCAGACGCCGTATCCGACCCTGCGCGCGCGTCGCTTCGACCTCGACCAGGACAGTCACGGGCTCGAACTGGTGGCCCAGTCGCGCGGCGAGTGGCTGGGCCTGGACCACTGGCACGTGTACGGCATCGATCTGGCCTGGCACGATTACCAGAGCCTGCGTGACGGGCGCCAGGTCAACCTGGACACCGGCGCGAGCACCAACGTCGTGCTCGGCGAGGACTTCCCGGTGCGCGATTTCCCCGATTCACGCGTGCGCGAGGCGGGCCTGTTCTGGCAGGACGAGATCCGCCTGACGCCGCAATGGGCCATCGTGCCCGGCGTGCGTGGCGAGCGCTACCGCATGGATGCGCATGCCGACGGCATCTGGCTGGCAGACAACCCCGACACACCGATCGCCAACGTGTCCAGCACGCGCTGGACGCCCAAGCTCGGCCTGCGCTACAGCCCGGACAGCGACACCACCTTCTATCTGCAGGCGGTGAGCGGCTATCGCGCGCCGCCGTTTTCGGACGTCAACATCGGCCTGTACCTGCCGACCTTCAACTACCAGGTGCGCCCCAATCCCGACCTCAAGCCGGAGACGAGCTTCGGCGTGGAAGCGGGCTGGCGGCACACGGCCGGCGAGTGGCAGGCCAGTTTCGCCATCTACGACAACCGCTTCCGCGACCTGATCGAATCGCGCGCCAACCTCGGGGTGGATCCGGCCACCGGCACCCTGGTGTTCCAGTCGGTCAACCGCGAGCGTGCCCACATCCAGGGCGCCGAACTGGAACTGCGCTGGCGCGCCGACCCGGGACGCGGGACCCTGCACGGCTGGTTCGGCGAAGTCATTGCCAGCGCCAGCCACGGCGACGACACGGCGCGTCACCAGCCGCTGAACTCCATCCAGCCGGCCCGCGCCACGCTCGCGGTGGGCTTCGAGCGCGACCCGCGCTGGGGTGCCCGCTTCGCGCTGACCGGAGTGGCGCGCAAGTCGCGGGTGGACCAGACCGCCGGCCCGCTGTATGCGCCGGGTGGCTACGCGGTGCTGGACGGCAACCTGTGGTGGCAGCCCAATGACACGGCACGCGTGAACCTGCGCCTGGGCAACCTCGGCGACCGTCGCTACTACGAATGGGCCAGCCTGCGCGGGGTGGCCCCCGATGCGCGCGACCTCGATCTCTACACCCAACCCGGACGCTGGGTCGGCGTGGACCTGGCATTGGACTGGTAGGCGTTCCCCGCAGGCGGGCGGCCGGGCCGTCGGGCGCGGATCATCGGACACGCAGATCGGTGTCGCTGGCCCCGGGTCGCGCGTGCGAAGAGGCGCTCGCTCATGCACGCTCGGGCGGGCGCGCGGGCGGCGGGCGCAACATGAACCAGTTGTGGATGCCCAGCACCTCGCGCTGGGCGATCACGCGGAAACCGCCGCGCGCATAGAGGCGCACGTTGGCTTCCTTGTCGGTCTCCAGGTAGCCCGCCCCGCCCACGCGATCGAGTTCGGCGCAGACCGCGGTCATCAGTTGCGTGCCCACGCCCTGGCCCTGGCGGGAACGCTCCACGGCGGCCGGACCGAGGTGCCAGTGCGGGATCTTCGGCTCGTTGCGCTTCCACACCGCGAGCCACCGCGCGATCCGTGGCGCGACACCAAGCGCACCGTGGCGGGCCAGCAGGCCGAGCATGTGCAGGCGAAAGCGCAGCCCCGGCTGACAGCGTCCGGGCGGCGCCATCGCGACGACACCCACGATGCCGGCGCCGTTGCGCGCCACGAGCACCCGGCCGTCGTCGCGGCGCAGTCGCAGCAGTGCCTCGAAGGCACCCGCAAGCAGTGGCTGCAGGCGCGCATCGTCGTGCCCGAACACGCGCCGGTGCAGCGGGTTGTCGCGCATGCTTGCGGCGAGCAGCGCCGCAGCGGCGGGCACATCGTGGCCCGCCAGCGATTCGATGCGCAGCGACCGGCCGGTCCCGATCACCGGCGCAGCAGCCGTTGCGGCCGGCGGCTCACCAGGCGATCGATTGCCCATCGGTTCCGAGGAAGCGGCCGCTGTCGCCGGGGCCCAGTCGGTCGATGACGCCCAGCATGGCGGCCACGGACTCGACCGGCGTGAGCGTTGCATCGTCACCGCCCATGTCGGTGCGGACCCAGCCGGGGCTGAGCGCCACCACGCTGATGCCGCGTTCGGCGAGGGCGAAGGAAAGCAGCCGTCCGGCCATGTTGAGGGCCGCCTTGCTGATCGCATAGCTGGGCGTGCCGAAGCGCTGCGTGCCGGCGATCGAGCCCAGGCGGCTCGACAGGTTGACCACCCGGGCCCTGGGCGCCAGGCGCGGCGCCAGCGCCTGGGTGAGCAGCAGCGGGCCGCTGGCATTGCTGGCGAACGTGGCTGCCAGCACATGTGCATCGATGCTGCCAAAGTGCTCGCCCACGGGCAGCACGCCGGCGTTGTTGATGAGCAGGTCGATTTCGAGCTCCACCGCGGCCAGTTCGGCAACCAGCGCCCCGATCGATTCCGCATCCGGGAGTTGCAGCGGCAGGACCAGCAGATAGCCGGAGTGGACGTCGGCCAGGGCATGCAGTTCCGCAGCCGCGGCCGGTTCCCGGCAGGTCGCCACGACATGCTCGCCGCGGGCGAGCAGCTGGCGGGTGAACTCCAGGCCCAGGCCCCGATTGGCTCCTGTGACCAGCGCTTGCGACACGTGATCCTCCTTGTCCCTACGCGCGCGCACGGTGGTACGAATCCACGCGGTCGGCGCGTGCCGACGCAAGGAAAGCTATCATGCACCGCATGACTGCCAGTGAACTCCTGTCCAGGGCGCCGCCGTTTCCAGCCGCGGGTGGCGCGCTGCTGCTGCCGGGTGCGGCGGGCGCGATCGAACTCGACTGCGCCGTGCCGGAGGCCGCCATCGCCCGCACCGGCAGCGCCATCCTCTGCCATCCGCACCCGCTCCAGGGTGGCACCATGCACAACAAGGTGGTCACGATCCTCGAGCGCTCCCTGCTCGAACTTGGCCTGACCACGGTGCGCCTGAACTTCCGCGGCGTCGGCAAATCGGCCGGCGTGCACGACAACGGGGTCGGCGAGGCCGACGATGTGGCCACCATTGCCGCCTGGCTCAGGCGCGAGCGGCCGGACGATGTGCTGTGGCTGGCCGGGTTCTCCTTCGGCAGCTATGTCTGCCTGCGCGCCGCGGGGCGGCTGGCACCGGCCCAGGTGATCCTCATCGCGCCACCGGCCGGACGCTGGGACTTCAGCAGCATCGCGCTGCCGACCTGTCCCTGGCTGGTGGTGCAGGGCGAGGAGGATGAGCTGGTCGATCCGGCGGCGGTGTACGCCTGGGTGGAAACACTCAAGCCGGCGCCGCACCTGGTGCGCATGCCCGAAACCGGGCACTTCTTCCATCGCCGCCTGATGGACCTGCGCGGGCTACTGAAGAATTCGCTGGCCGCCAACCTGCCGCCCTTGCGAACCGACCCGCGTGGCTGAGGCACCCGCGGCTGCCGGGCCGCGCGAGCGCTACCGGGCCGGCGTCGCCGCGGGTGAATGGCAGGATGACCCGGCGCAGGAAGTGGGCCTGGCGGCGCTCGAGCGCGTCTGGCGCGAGCTGGAAACCCCAGGGCGCCACCCGCCGTGGCCGTTCTTCCGCCGCCAGCGCGCGGCGCCGCGCGGGCTGTACCTGTGGGGCCGCGTGGGACGCGGCAAGACCTTCCTGTGTGATCTCTTCTACGCCGCGGTCAGCGAGCCGCGCAAATGCCGGGTGCATTTCCACCAGTTCATGCAGGACGTGCAAGCGGCGCTGCGCAAGCGGGACGGGCAGCGCGATCCGCTGGTCGAAGTCGCCGCCGATCTTGCGCGCAAGATCCGCCTGCTGTGCCTGGACGAGTTCTTCGTCAGCGACATCGGCGATGCGATGATCCTCGGCAACCTGCTCGAAGCGCTGTTTGCCCGCCACGTGGTGCTGGTGACCACGTCCAACACGCCGCCTGCGGATCTCTACCGCGATGGCCTGCAGCGCGAACGCTTCCTGCCGGCCATCGCGCTGCTGCAGGCGCATTGCGACGTGGTGGAACTGGCTTCCGGGCATGACTGGCGGCTGCGCGCACTCAGGCAGGCACCGATGTACTGCACGCCGGTCGGCGCGGACGCCGAGCGAGGTCTGGCGTCGATCTTCAACCGCTTCGTGCAGGGTCCGGCGCGACAGGACTTCAAGCTGGCCCTGAATGGCCGCACGGTGCCGGTGAAGCGCGCGGCCGACGGGGTGATCTGGTTCGAGTTCACGGCGCTCTGCGAGGGGCCGCGCGGCGTCGCCGACTACCTCGAACTTGCGCGCATGTTCCACACCATCATCATTTCCAACGTGCCACAATTCACGCCCCTGACCGACGATGCCGCGCGCCGCTTCATCGAACTGGTGGACGAGGCCTACGACCGGAGCGTCAAGCTGGTCCTGTCCGTGGCGGTGCCCATCGTGGAGCTGTACGACGGCGAGCGCCTGCGGGCGGAATTCGCGCGCACCGAGTCCAGGCTGATCGAAATGCAGAGCGAGGCGTACCTCGCGCGCGAACACCGCGCCTGAAGGCGCCCCAACGTGGGCGACGGCCGTGTTATTGTACTGCGCAGTTTACTTGGCAGGATGCGGAAAAACGCCCTGCCGGTGCGATCCAGGGATGGATCGCTCGCGGATCAATCACGCAAGTGATTGATTTGCAGAGCAGGTGGCGCGGCTTTGTCGCGACCGTGCGAGCTGAATGAGTCCAGGACGGACTTTTCGGCATCCTGTCAGAGCCGACGTCGCCCACCCGGGCCGCGCCGGCTTTTGTTTCACCGCTTCCGCCTGGCCGGCGCTGCCCACACTGCGCCCCGGCTGGCGTGGTTACCGTTGGATGGATGCAAAGCATGCACTCGCCTACCCGCAAAGCCCCAAGTACCGCTCGACGCATGCTTGTCATGCTGATCCTGGTCGGCCTGCTGTTGCTGGCCCTGGTCGGCTGGAACGTCGGCGGCCGCATGGCCATGAAGGAAGCCATGGCCAACATGACGCAACCGCCGCAGACGGTTTCGACCACGCGCGTGGGCGTGCAGGCATGGCAACCCCTGCTGAGCGCGGTAGGCACCCTGCGCGCGGCGCGCGGCGCTGAACTGGCCTTCGAGGCGGGCGGCCTGGTCACCGCCGTCAAGCTGACTTCCGGCGCCCAGGTGGCGGCAGGCGACCTGCTGGTGCAGCTCAGCGATGCGGACGAGCGGGCGCAGCTGCGTCAACTCGAAGCCGCCGCCGCGCTGGCCGAGCTGAGCTTCGGGCGCGCCGCGCGGCAGATCGCCAGGCAGACCATCAGCCAGGCCGACTACGACCGCATCGCCGCCGAGCGCACGGCGCGCCGCGCCGCGGTGGCGCAGCAGCAGGCAGTGATCGCCAAGAAGCAGCTGCGCGCGCCCTTCGCCGGCCGCGCCGGCATCGTCACCATCAGCCCGGGCGCCTACGTCAGCCCGGGCAGCGCGCTGGTCACGCTGCAGCAGCTGGACTGGCTGTTCGTGGACTTCCTGATGCCACAGCGCGAACTGGCACAGCTGGAGATCGGCCAGCGCGTGGACCTGCACGTGGATGCCTTCCCCGACCAGACGTTCACGGGCACGCTCACCGCCATCGACCCGCGGGTCGATGCGGAAACACGCAACGTGCGCCTCGAGGCGCGCGTGGACAATCCCGACCAGCGTCTCATCCCCGGCATGTTCGCCCGCGTGGATGTCGAGGTGGGCGCGCCGGTGGATCGGCTGACCCTGCCGCAGACCGCCATTGCGTTCAATCCCTATGGCGAGACGGTCTTCGTGGTCACGCCGGCGGGCCACGATGCCAAGGGCAAGCCGCTGCCACCGACCGCGCAGCAGGTCTTCGTGACCACCGGCGCCACGCGTGGCGACCAGGTCGCCATCGAAACGGGCATCGAGGAAGGCGCCGAGGTGGTCACCAGCGGCCAGCTCAAGCTCAAGAACGGCACGCCGCTCATCGTCAACAACAGCGTGCAACCGGCCAGCAATCCCGACCCGCGGCCGCAGGAGCACTGACCCGCCACCGCCGCTGCGCTCGCCCCGGCCAGCGCGCCCCATCCCGCCCGGCAGTCGCCAGCGCGTGCGACCCGAACGACCCGGATCCTCCGCATGAACTTCACCGACGTCTTCATCCGCAAGCCGGTGCTGGCGATCGTCGTCAGCCTGCTGATCCTCGTGCTCGGCCTGCGCTCGGCGAACGACCTCACGGTGCGCCAGTTCCCCGAAACCGAGAACGCGGTGGTCACCATCACCACCGCCTACTTCGGCGCCGATGCACAGACCGTGGCCGGCTTCATCACCCAGCCCCTGGAAGCGGCCATCGCCCAGGCGCAGGGCATCGACTACCTGTCCTCGACCAGCCTGAGCGGCGTGTCGACCATCACCGCCACGCTGCGCCTGAACTATGACGCCAACAAGGCGCTGACCCAGATCCAGACCCAGGTCACCTCGGTGCGCAACCAGTTGCCGCCCGAGGCTCAGCAGCCGGTGCTCAAGGTGCAGGTCGGCGAAAGCACAGCGGCCATGTACCTGGGCTTCTACAGCCACAGCCTGCCGACCAACAACATCACCGACTACCTGTTGCGCGTGGTCAAGCCGCGCCTGGATGCGGTCGAGGGGGTGCAGACCGCCGAGATCATCGGCGCCCGGCAGTTCGCCATGCGCGCCTGGCTGGACCCGGCGCGCATGGCGGCCCATGGAGTCACCGCGGCCGACGTCTCGGCGGCACTGGCAGCCAACAACTACCTGGCCGCGGTGGGCGCCACCAAGGGTCCGATGGTGACGACCACGCTCACCGCCTCGACCGACCTGCACAGCGTGGACGAGTTCCGCCAGCTGGCGGTGAAGCAGCGCGATGGTGCGATCGTGCGCCTGGAGGACGTCGCCAACGTCGTACTGGGCGCGGAAGACTATGACTCGGCGGTGGCCTTCGATGGCCAGCAGTCGGTGTTCCTCGGCATCAAGGTGGCCCCCGATGCCAACCTGCTGGACGTGGCCCAGAGCGTGCGCGACGCGTTTCCGGACATCCAGGCGCAGCTGCCGACCGGCCTCACCGCGAAGATCGCCTACGACTCCACCGACTATGTGAACACCTCGATCGACGAGGTGATCAAGACCCTGACCGAGGCGCTGCTCATCGTCACCCTGGTCATCTTCCTGTTCCTTGGCAGTCTGCGCGCGGTGCTGGTGCCGGTGATCGCGATGCCGCTGTCGCTGATCGGCACGTTCTTCGTGATGCTGGCAATGGGCTACTCGATCAACCTCATCACGCTGCTCGCCCTGGTGCTGGCCATCGGCCTGGTGGTCGATGACGCCATCATCGTGGTGGAGAACGTCGACCGCCACATGAAGGAAGGCAAGTCACCCCTGCAGGCGTCCCTCCTGGCGGCACGCGAACTGGGCGGGCCGATCCTGGCCATGACCGTCGTGCTGATCGCGGTGTACGTGCCGATCGGCTTCCAGGGCGGCCTCACCGGCGCGCTCTTCACCGAGTTTGCCTTCACGCTGGCCGGCGCGGTGACCATGTCGGCCGTCATCGCCCTGACCCTGTCACCGATGATGTGCGCGCGCTTCTTCAAGGCGAACCAGGAGCAGGGCCGGTTCGTGCGCTTCATCGACCGCCAGTTCGAACGCCTGCACGCGGGCTACGAGCGGCGCCTGCACTCGACCCTGGAAACCTGGAGCGTGCCGGTGGTGATGGGCCTGCTGCTGCTCGGCGGCACGGTGTTCCTGTTCATGAGCTCGCGGACGGAACTGGCCCCCGAAGAGGATCAGGGCTTCGTCGCCGGCATGTCGATGGCTGCACCGAACGCCTCGCCGCAGCAGGTGGCCGGCTACCTGCCACCCACCCACGAGATTGCCAAGGCGCTGCCGGAGACCGACCTGACCTTCCAGTTCACCGGCTTTTCCGGACCGAACTCGCTGTTCACCGGC
>Ga0265293_10000631_pt1 | contig 82917 bp, 87 predicted proteins | sample Munlanlewell138R_FD_192505 | JGI IMG/M metagenome (GOLD analysis project Ga0265293, IMG submission 192505) | Leachate microbial communities from a municipal landfill in Southern Ontario, Canada - Leachate well 138R | ecosystem: Engineered > Solid waste > Landfill > Unclassified | place: Canada... | reverse complement strand
TACAATACAAGCAGGTTCAAAAGGACCTTTATCCACACCCACTAAGGAGAGACGTCATGAAAAAAATGCAACAGGGTTTTACCCTTATTGAATTGATGATCGTAGTAGCGATTATTGGTGTTTTGGCGGCGATAGCGTTGCCGCAGTATCAAGACTATACGAACAAAGCGAAGGTCAGTTCTTGTTTGGCCGAGGCTACCGGCATTGCACGTGGTGCAGTAGCAGCTACTGCTAATGATGATGTCAATATGATGCCAACTGCTACTTGGAGTGCTTGTTCTGGGTCTACCTATGATGCTAGTGCAGTGTTAGCCGCAGGTGGTACTTTCACCGCGACTGCTAAAGACACTAATGCAACTGTCATTACATGCCAAAATGACACTGGTGTTTGTGCAGCACCATAAAAAAGCACCGTAGGGTGGGCACTTGTGCCCACGCGGATACTTTAACCGCTTAAAAACCTCGCTCATGATTATGGGCGAGGTTTTTTTACGCCTGTATCATGCAAACATGACCTCGATACCAACGCAAAAATTACACCACCGCATTGCCGAACGACACACACGCGCGGGCATAAATGCCCGCCCTTGACTAAAGCTCCCCTCTCCCGCTGGCGGGAGAGGGGCTGGGGGAGAGGGGCTTTTCGTCTTTATTCATGCTGGCTCCTGCATGTTTGAGTTTTGTTCGGCCAAGCTGTCTGCTAATTGTTCAACTGCATGAATACGCTTATGGTCCAGGCTGGGTTTGGCGCCATTTAAGCTGGACCAGGCAGGATAGGCACGAGCTGTTTTTAACGGCTGGGCCAGTTCACCTTCACGCCAGTGTTGTTCAAGGGGAGTATGCATTTGAATGCGTTCTTGTGCGGCATGGCCACGTGACTCTAGAGCATTGAGCAGGCGTTGTTGGCGAATAGCCAGTAAGCGTAAAGTGCTGTCATTCACGCTTAGCTCGCGCTCGCCACGCCATTTGCCTTTTAGTCGCTCACCATAATTACGCACGGTTTGGGTTAGGCCGCCGACTGCTGCGCCAATAGCTGTGGCCATGCCTAAACTTAAACCGCCGGTGAACAGGTCAATGCCGAAGCCCGTTGCTGCGCCTGCGGCCATTCCGCCACCAACTTTTATGCCCAACTGTTTCATGGTGGCAGGATTAAATAAGTCATCACCCCAGCGGCCTTCTGCCAGCGGCAGGGCATTGGCCTTTGCATCATCCTGACGAAACGCATATAGCTTTAATAACGCTTCAACGCATTGTTGTTCACGCTGGCGCACATCGTGATGCAGGTTCTCGATCGCTGCATTAAGCTGATCAGGATGGATACCACGCCGACAAGCGCTGACATCAATCAATAGCTCGGCAATTAAGCGGTATCCTGCTTTACGGCGGATCTGCATTTGTGCCTGGTTGTAGTCGATCAGGCGTTGTAAACGTGGCCGTTGACTTTCGAGCACCAGACTTAAGTTTTCATAGAGCCGTTGTTCGCCATCTTGCGGTGGCACTACCGTATCAAAGCGCACCACGGCATGCAGCCCTATACGGGCGAGTACATCGCGCCATGCCGATTCGCGCTGCTCCGCTGCATTTACAAAATTTAAAACAGGCAGGATGGGTTTACCGCACATGGTTAGAATGCTCAGCTCATCGCGGTATTTCGCCAACACCGGCTCACGCGCATCAATCACATAAAGACCGGCATCCGACTGTAGCAGTTGCCGCAGCACTTTTGCTTCTTGCTCGAAGCGCTGGCGTGCTTCACTGCTGCTTAAAAAGCGCTGAATCTGCTCTGGCCCATCTAAACGCTCATCAGCCTGCGGTAGCTGTTCAATGTATTCATACAGTGCCACAGCGTCTTCAAAGCCGGGGGTGTCATACAGTTCAATCAAGGCTTCGCCATCGACGGATAAGCGCGCACCTTCGACATGCCGGGTGGTGCCGGGGCGATGGGAAATGTCACCAAAACCAGCATCGCGGGTTAACGTACGCAGTAATGAGGTTTTACCCACATTGGTGTGTCCAACCACGGCCAGTTTTAATGGTGCGGCTTGCTCACTCATCGCCATGCTCCAACCATGCCCAAGGGGCTGAACAGCTATAGGCTAATTTTAATTTATCCAGTTGCTCTTGCCAGTCGCTGAGTCGTTCAGCATCGCTGTTAGTCGGCAATAACCAGACCCTGGTTTGCACTGCGGTGCGCGATAGTTCAGCAATTAAATTTAGTGTGCCACGGTCGACTGAACGCTGTGGATCGCAGGCAATTAGCAGTCGCGCAGGTGGGTTGGCAGTGAACTGGTCGAGCATCTGCCGTCGTTGCTCGCGCGTGTCGATTATTCCTGCGTTCACTACGTGCGCGGGTAGCTCAGGTGGCCAGCTGATACTGTCATCGAGTTCAATCCCGAGCAGAACAGCAGCGTGTCCGCTTAATTGTGAACTTGTAACGCTGCCGGACAAAGAGGAAGGTGCCACATCGATAATGCCCAGGCGCTCACTACCGGGTTGTACGCGTTGCTCAAATACTTGCCAAACAGGATCGGCAGCATTCAGTTGTAAACGGCTAAGGCCACGACGCCAACGCCATTCACAAAGCAAGCTGCACATCAGGCGCGGGGCAATTCCGTAGATCAACAGCATGCCCAGTAACCAACTAGCCCAAATCTGTCGTGCTTGCTCATCTTTTAGAGCTTGCATGCCACTTTGCTGAATCAGCTCGCTATCGGGTAGCGCAAAGCCGAGCCATGTTGCTGGAGTGCCTAGACTGTTAACCAGCATGACAAATGAATCGCTGGCGACAATGGTTGATTCCCAGACAAAGCCATAACGACGCGTGGCTAACAGTGCGATTAAAGTGAACAAGGCGGCGCATAAAGTAATTAGCCACCAGCCGTGCAATAAACGCCCCAAGCCCCAGCGCAGTAGCTGGTGGCGCTGCAACAAGACGAGTAAAGCGGGTACTAACTGCGCAGCTTTGGCGTCACGGGCTAGTTTGTTACTGAGCCACAACCATGCATGGCTCAGTGGTGAGCTGCTTTGTTTTGAAAATATCAGACCCAAACACCAAGCGATTAAGCTCAGGAGATTCAAACCGATAAGGCCAGCCAGCGCCCAAAAGATATTAATCGCTTGAGGATCGCCACTGAGAGCTGTTTTTGCCAGAATAACGCCGGACACCAGGGCACTGAGGATCAGCATCCACAAGGCCAGTTTAGCGCCTTGTAGCCAATGCTCCAGGGCAGTGACTAAGCCATCACGTTTGGCCAGAAACAACCCACGCACCTGTAGACGTTGAGCAAGCGAGCCTTGAGTACTACGTGCTTTACGACAGGCTTCACTGTCTTCAAGCAGACCTGTCTGCTCCTCGCGCAAACGCACGGCTTCGCACAACCAGAGTGTTTGTAAAGGCGAGCGTGAGTCAGTCACAGGAAATCCGTCGAGTCGCAGTAATGCCGTTATTGTGCCTGATAATACAATTTTAAGGTAAACGTCGTGTTTTTGATCGAGTTACTGTAGGGCGCAATAACCATCGGGCATTGCGCCGGATGTAGAAGTACGCATGAACGAAGATGAAAAGCCCCTCTCCCCCTGCCCCTTTCCCGCAAGCGGGAGAGGGGAGAAGTTGCGTTCTAATCTGATTGTGAATTAAATATTTTGCACACTGTAGTAGCATCAAAACCAGGCGCGTTTTCTGTGTAGGCAGAAAACAAAAAAGCCAGCCTCGAAAGGCTGGCTTGATTGATTTAGATGGTGGGTCGTCCGAGATTCGAACTCGGGACCAACGGATTAAAAGTCCGCTGCTCTACCGGCTGAGCTAACGACCCATTGCTGGAAAGCCGCATATCCTACCCCAATCAGTCTAAATGGCCAAGTGCCAATATAGAAAAAACGATGGGAGAGGCACGCATTGCCTCTCCCATCGTTTGATCTGCAGGGTGTTTTTATACGGCGTCGAGCTTGCGTAGCGAAGCGGGCAGCAGGTGCATATCTGCCAAGGAGGCGATCAGCGCCTTGATGAATGTGGCCTCTTCTTCGTAGACCAGTTTGTAGTACTGAATTTTCATCGTCAGTGCGCTGCCGAAGATAATCGCGAAGAAGGTGATAAACGAGCCTATCGCCAGGGTAGAGATGCCGGTAATGCCCTGGCCGATGGTGCAGCCCAACGCCAGCACACCACCGAGGCCCATCAATATGGCACCAATAAAGTGGTTGAAAAAGTCTTTGAAGCCTGCAAACCATTCCAGGCGAAACCCCTTGCTGATCAACGACCACAGCAATGATCCCAGGATCACGCCAAATACCGACATGACGCCAAAGGTCAGCAGGCTGCGATCAAGGCCTTGGCCAACATAGCCTACAGTCTGGCCCATCGGGTTGATGAAGGTAAAGGATTGTGGGCTCAATGGCGCAGCCACAGGTTTTTGTTCGATGCCTTCGTGAAACTCTTCGTACATATCCCAATAATCCGGTGTCACGGCCTTGCGTAGCGCCACTACTTCATCTTCGATATTGATGTTGATGTTAGAGGAGATATACCAGGCACCTACCACACACAGTCCTATGACTAGGCCGGCGAGGATATTATTAAAACTGGAACGAAATTCGGCTGACTTGAACACAAATACCAGCAGAATAAAGGACAGCAGGCCGCCCACTATCAGCCGCACCAACACTGCATTATCTGCGCTGATAACACTGCCCAGGTCCTGGTAGCGTCCGACGTTGACCGCCAAGGGGCGTATCCAGTCGATGAACAGCAACGACATCAGGGTTTGATCGCTGCCGGGGAAGGGGTTGATCATGAAATAGGCAACCACGCCAATGACGAGAAAGACCATGATGGATTTGATGTTGCCGCCACCGATGCGGATCAGGCATTTGTTGCCACAACCACTGGCCAGGGTCATGCCGATGCCAAAAATGAAGCCACCGAACAGGTTTTCTGCCCATGTCAGGGTGCCCATGCGATAAGGTGGAAACGCATCGTTGGCGGCAACCAGACCAAAAGACTCCAACACAATTACGCCGAGCAAGGCTACGACGATTGCCAGCAGCCAGGCACGCATGCGTCCCCAGTCGCCTATGTTGACGATATCTGATACCGCGCCCATGGTGCAGAAATTGGTTTTGTTTACCACCAGCCCAAGCACCAAGGCAATCCCGAAGCCGCTCCATAGCAGGATCGATTCAGCGCCACTGAAATTATCGAAAATCATGTTCTCTCCTCGCAAAGTTCCACCCGCTTGATGCCTTGTGAGTGCCAGGCAGCGGTTCCTTATTAGATAAGGCAATGCTGTCAATTATTCCCGCATGCCAAGTCTGCCAAAAACTGCTCACGGAATCACGCGGAATTTTTTTGATAAATCGCTGGATCTGGAACGCCAGCGGTGGAAAAACCTGCGGCGCGTAAATGGCAGGAATCACAAACACCACAGGCGCGGCCCTGCTCGTCCGGACTGTAGCAAGATAAAGTCTGGCCGTAATCCAGGCCCAATGACGTTCCGCTGCGGATAATTTCTGCCTTGCTCATATGCATCAATGGGGTGTGCAGTGTGAGCGGTTTGCCTTCTGTGCTGGCACGGGTCGCGAGGTTAGCCATGCGTTCAAATGCTGCAATAAATTCTGGACGACAGTCAGGATAACCAGAATAGTCCACCACGTTTACGCCAATGAAAATATCACTTGCGCCCAATACTTCGGCCCAGGCCAGTGCCAGAGAAAGAAACACGGTGTTGCGTGCTGGCACATAGGTAATCGGGATGCCGCTCGCCGAGGCTGGCGGCACAGCAATGGATTCATCGGTTAAGGCCGAGCCGCCAAACTGGCCTAAATCGAGTTTGAAGATGCGATGCTCAATTACATCCAGTTGATCAGCAATACGCGCCGCTGCATGCAGCTCATGGCGATTGCGCTGGCCATAAGCAAAACTGAGCGCATAACAGGCAAACCCATCTGCACGCGCCATTGCTAAAGCAGTAGCTGAATCCAGCCCTCCGGAAAGCAACACTACTGCACGTTTAGTCATCGTCCCTGCGCCTCGCCCCAGAGGATCTTGTGGAGCTGTAATTGAAAGCGCACGGGCAGTTGATCAGCCAATATCCATTCAGCCAGATCTGTAGCCTTCAGCTTGCCATGACAGGGGGAGAGCAGGACTTCGCAACGCGAGCTCAAATCATATTCCGCCATGATGTTTTTAGCCCACGCATAATCATCTTGATCGCAAATGACCATTTTGAGCTGATCGTTTGCTGATAATGCCGCGATATTTTCGTAAAGGTTTTTTGTTAGCTCGCCTGAGCCTGGTGTCTTCAAATCCATCACTATGCTCACACGCGGATCAACTGCACTGACATCCAGCGCACCAGATGTTTCCAGCGAAACTTCGTAACCTGCGGCGCAAAGCTGTGACAATAATTCAAGGCAGTCACGCTGCGCCAAAGGCTCGCCACCTGTTACACAGACATGCTGAACGCGATAGGCCTGCACTCTGGCGAGAATCTGTTCCAGGCTTAGCCACTCGCCACCACTGAAGGCATAACTCGTATCGCAATAAGTGCAGCGCAAGGGGCAGCCCGTTAAACGGATGAATACCGTAGGCCAGCCCACACTGCGTGACTCGCCTTGCAGGGAGTGGAAGATTTCAGTGATGCGTAAACGGGTATCTTCCATGGGAACTCAACAAATAAACAGCACGCAGGTTAATTACCCTCGCCACGCAATTTCTGCAAAAAGGCATTGGCCTGACCTGCCTCGGTTGTATCAGGATAGCGATGGGCCAGATCGGTCAATACCTTGCGCGCCTCAGCCTTGTCACCCAGCTCATACTGGCTGTAACCAATCTTCAGCATAGCCTCAGCCAATTTTGAACTTTGCGGATAACGCTGCAACAAGGTTTGATAGTCAACTACTGCCTGCTTGAAATTACGCTGCGCATAATTTGCCTCGCCTATCCAATACTGGGCAATTGCGGCATAGCGCCCATCCGGGTATTCCTTGAGAAACGCACTAAAGGCAGTAATCGCCTGCTCATAATGCAAACCACGTAGCTGGTCGAAGGCCAATTGATAGGCGGCTCGTTCCTTTTTGGCCTCCTCTGGATCTACAGGTACAGCCGGAGCATCAGCCACCTGTGCAGGTGGTGATTTTGCTGTCACTGGCGCAGGGGCTACTGGCGCAGGGGCTACTGGCGAGCTGCTGGCCGATGCTGGTGGTGGCGTGGCTATAGGTGCTGATGCACCAGCTTCACGCTCCAGGCGCGAGAGGCGGCGATCTATATCCAAATACAGATCACGCTGACGCTGACGCAGCCCATTGATTGAATGAGTCTGCACTTCCATCTGGCCGCGCAACTGTTGCAGCTCCTGCTCCAGCATGTCGAGCCGCAAGACCATATCCACCAGCGCCTGGCTTTCAAGTTTATGCTCCAGACGACCAACGCGCTGCTCCAGCGTATCTGCGGCGCTTGCTACCGAGGAAAACAATAGAAGGCCAATACAGGCACAAACTCGCACACCACTTTTCCCTGTCATTATCAGTACCCTGAATAAAGCAACTCAACACGACGATTCAACTGCCAGGCAGATTCATCGTGGCCAAAGGCAACCGGACGCTCTTCGCCAAAGCTGATCACCTGCATCTGATTGGTCGGCACGCCCTGCAAGGCCATCATCCGTTCTACCGCCTTGGCGCGGCGCTCACCAAGGCCAAGATTATATTCCCGCGAACCGCGCTCATCGGCATGTCCTTCCAGCACAACAGAAACCTCAGGATTTTTTGAGAGATAACGTGCATGCAGGGCGATCAAATCACGGCCTTCTGTCGTTACCTCACTGCTGTCAAAGGCAAAATAAATAACACGCTTGGCCAGTGGGCTGTCTGGGTCGGTCAGGGGTGATACGCCAAACTCATCACCAAGTCTTGCGCCACCAGCCTCCACGCCTTCATCAATGCGAGCTCCAGCAACTCCGGGATCTGCGCCGATACTGCGCTCTTCTACCACCACATCATCTGGTCGCTCTTTGGTGCTGCTACATGCCACCAATAACAGACTGCTCAAAATGACTGCCAATAAAGCCTTGTAATTCATTGTTTGCTCTCCTGCTTGTCAATAAAAGGGGACCAGGCCGGCTCTCTCACTTCGGCCTTGTTCATACCAAGTCGTTGGCGCGCGCGACCATCCACCGAGACTGCTTCCAGCACACCACGTCCTGCTACCTCCGTGGCATATAACACCATCGTGCCGTTGGGTGCAAAACTCGGCGATTCATCCAGCCTGGTTTCTGTCAATACATTCAAAATGCCGCTGCCCAACTCCAACACGGCAATCCGAAAACGGTTACCCTCACCGTGCACCATAGCGAGTCGTTTACCATCAGGCGAGAGCGCAGGGCTGGCATTATACGCCCCTTCAAAGCTAATCCGCCGTGGCGACTCAACAGGACGGCCATTCTTGTCCAGCACGACATGATAGATTTGCGGCCGACCACCACGATCCGAGGTGAAATAAAGGCTGCGACCATCTGGCGCCCAAACAGGCTCGGTATCGATACCGTAGTGTTGCGTGATACGCGTCAATTGACCATTGCCAAGTTCAAGTACGTAGATTTCAGGATTGCCATCACGCGAAAGAGATAAGGCCAGGCGCTGCCCATCAGGCGAGAAATCAGGAGCGCTGTTGATACCGGGAAACTCAGCCACCTTCTGCCGCTGGCTGCTGGTGACATCCTGCACATAGACCATGGAACGACCAGCCTCAAAGGAAACATAGGCCAGGCGACGTCCGTCAGGTGACCAGGTGGGTGATAGTAAAGGCTGGCTGGAGGTGAGGATCACCTGCTCGTTATGACCATCGGCATCGGCCACCGCGAGGCGAAACCTTCGCTTGCCAGCTGCTACATTTTCCACTGTGACATAGGCTATGTGGGTATCAAACGCGCCTCGCTGTCCGGTCAGGCGTTTATAGATGATATCGGCTATCTGATGGGCCGCACGACGTAACTGCGCGGCCTCGACCTGCATGCTGTAACCAGCCAACTGCACGCCACGTACTGCGTCAAATAACTGGAACATCACCTGATAACGACCATCGCTCAATTCCAGGCGGCCGACGACTACGCTATCAATATCCACGCCACGCCACAGATTGAAATTGACATCTTGACCATCGACAGGCCGCTGCGGCATTTTTGCTATATCCATGGGAGCAAACTGACCACTACGCGCCAGATCAGCGCTGATGATTGCCGCCATATCCTGCTGAGGTATACCAGTGCCCTGCCAGGCAAAGGGGACCACAGCGATCGGCATACTGCCCTCAACGCCCTGCGTGATCTCTATATTCAGCCGCGCCTGCGCCGTGCCCAACAAAAACAGACCACACAGTAAAATCTGTAAAACTCGCAAATGGTTACCTTGCTTCAAAATTGAATACAATTTCACGCTCCCATATCTCCGGTACAGGCGGTGGTGGCAGCGGGCTGGCCTTATGTACGGCATTTTCCACTGTACGATCAAATACAGCATCACCGCTACTACTGACTATGCGCACACTCACCACATCACCTGTTGGTAATTGTTGCACCAATACCTTGCAGCTCATGCCTGGTTGCGCATTTGCCGGGCGCAGCCAGTTGCGTTCTACCTTATTGCGAATATTGCCCACATACTGCTGCATGAGGGTTGAATTCTGTCGCGCCCGATCTTCGGCCCGCTGCTTTGCCTCGACCTCCATCTGTCTTTGCGCCTCGGCCATTTTCGCCTTCAACTCAGCCTCGGCCGCTGCTTTTTTACGCGCTTCTTCTTCCTGTTTACGCTTTTGCGCCAGCTCACGCTCCTTTATTTCTGCGGCAAGCCGTTTGGCCTCCAGCTCCTTGGCTTTTTGTTCTTCAGCGATGCGCCTGGCTTCCTGCTCCTTGGCCTTTTTCTCCTCGGCAATACGCCTGGCTTCCTGCTCCTTGGCCTTTTTTTCCTCGGCAATACGTTTGGCTTCCTGTTCCCTGGCCTTTTTCTCCTCGACAATACGTTTCTGCCTGGCCTCATCAGCAGCCTTTTGTAATTCAGCAAGACGCTCCTGTTCTGCCGCTTCCTTGGCCTTGCGCTCTATCTCGGCGCGCTGTTTCAACTCCGCCAGACGTTTCTCCTCCAGCTGACGGGTCTCACGTGCCTTACGTTCCTCATCCTTTATTTGCTGCCGCTTTGCCTGCTCCTGCTGTTGCTTAAGCTTGATATCATCACGCAGACGTTGCACTTCCTTCTCTACCTGCTCAGCATCAACAGCCTTGGCCAAAATAGGCTCGGAATCAGCTTGCGTGACGACCGGCGTTGGCTTGGGTTTGGGCGCAGGCATACTTACCCCCAACAAAACAACAAGCACGGTGTGCAGTAATAAAGACCAAAAATAAGGAACGAGACTAGACTTCATCTTTTATTCCGGATTCTCGGTCAAAAGTCCCACATTCGGCACGCCAGATTGCTGTAATACCGCCATCACCGCCACCACCTTGCCATAGGATACCTGCTGATCACCGCGCACATATACTGGCACATCTGGCTGGAGCTGTAGCTCAGCGGCAATCCGTACGGCCAGGCCATCGACATCAAGCCGAATGGAAGGCTCGGCGCCCTTGGTGAAATGCAGGCCACCTGCCGCATCCACAGTCACCACCAAAGGCGGTATAGAACCGGGGGTTACATTCTCCGCCGCCACCTTTGGCAGCTCCACTTTGACACCTTGCGTGAGCAGTGGCGCGGTAATCATGAAAATTATTAGCAGCACCAGCATGACATCGATATAGGGCACGACATTGATCTCGCCCATCGGTTTTTTGCGTCGCTGCCGATAGCTCATATGTGCGCTCATTTGCTATGCGCCTGCCGCTGCAACAAGGTGGAAAACTCTTCCGTATAGGCCTCATAGCGATTGACCAAACGTTCAATCTCGTTGGCGTAACGGTTATAGGCAATCACCGCCGGTATCGCCGCAAACAAACCCATGGCTGTGGCGATCAATGCCTCGGCAATACCAGGCGCAACCATCGCCAGGGTTGCCTGTTGTACCGTACCCAATGCGCGAAAGGAATTCATGATCCCCCAAACCGTGCCAAACAGGCCGATATATGGACTGGTCGAACCGATAGTTGCAAGGAATGACAGGCTGGCCTCCAGGCGATCGATTTCGCGGCTCATCGCCACCCGCATAGCGCGTTGCGAGCCCTCCACCACTGCCATCGGATCTATCCCGCCCTGTTTATGCAGGCGGGCAAATTCACCAAAGCCAGCCTCAAACAAGGCTGCCATGCCAGTATTGCTGTCATGTGTCTTGCATACTTGTTTATATAGATCAACCAAATCAATGCCTGACCAAAAGCGTTTTTCAAAAGTATCGGCGTCGGCTGTCGCCTGCTTGAGTAATTTCCATTTAGCGAAGATCTTTGCCCAGGAAACTATAGAAAGAACCAGTAATAACAGCATGACGGCCTGCACCAGCAGGCTGGCTTCGAGAAAAAGACTGAGCAAGGAAGTTTGTGTATTCATTTTTTTGGCAGTTTCCAAATGAGTCTTGCAGATGACAAAGGCTTATTCGTCCACGGTAGAAATTCTTCAGTTTGGCCTCATCATTTCAACAACGCTGCGGCTATCGTCTCCGGCACTTGTCTGGGGCGAAAACTCTGTGCATCAAGGCTGGCTATTTTTACCTTGCCGCGACACAACACTTCCTCACCGCGACATACCTCCTGCTGGAAAGTAATACTCGCACCACCGCTATTTACCACCTCGGCACTCACCATCAGCGCGTCATTGAAACGTGCCGGGCGCAAGTAATCCACCTCTACCGAACGCACGGCAAAAACAATACCGGCATCACAGATCAGCTCGTCCTGTTCAAACCCAAGCTGACGCAGCCACTCCGTCCGTGCGCGCTCCATATATTTAAGATAATTGGCGTAATACACCACCCCGCCACTATCTGTGTCCTCATAATAAATGCGCACTGGCCAGAAAAACCGTGCCAGATTAGTCATTTTTACAGCCATTCAGTTCCAGTGGCTGCTGCAACACACGCTCTGGCGACTGTGGTGGCGCAAGACCAAAATGCAGATAGGCATGGCTGGTGGCAGTGCGGCCGCGTGGCGTGCGCATGAGAAAACCCTGTTGAATCAGAAAAGGCTCCAGTACATCTTCAATCGTGCCGCGCTCCTCACCTATTGCCGCTGCCAGGCTATCGACGCCCACCGGCCCGCCATCAAATTTCTCGATCACCGCCAACAGGAGTTTTCTGTCCATCATGTCAAAGCCGTGGACATCCACATCCAGCATATCCAGCGCACGATCGGCTATCACATCTGTAATGCAGCCATCTGATTTAACCTCGGCATAATCACGCACCCGCCGCAGCAGGCGATTAGCGATGCGTGGCGTGCCACGTGAACGGCGGGCGATCTCATGCGCACCCTGCGGCTGAATATCTACGCCGAGTATATGGGCAGAACGGCTAACAATGCTTTGCAGATCTTCAACGCTGTAAAACTCCAGCCGCTGCACAATGCCAAAACGATCGCGCAAGGGCGAGGTCAGCAGACCGGCACGGGTGGTTGCCCCCACCAGAGTAAAGGGCGGTAAATCAAGTTTTATGGAACGCGCTGCCGGCCCTTCACCGATCATAATATCGAGCTGATAATCCTCCATCCCCGGATAGAGCACCTCCTCCACCACTGGCGAGAGGCGATGGATCTCATCGATAAACAATACATCGCGCGGCTCCAGATTGGTCAGCAGGGCTGCCAGATCGCCTGGGCGCTCCAACACCGGCCCCGAGGTTTGGCGCAGCTGCACGCCCATCTCTTCGGCGATGATGTGCGCCAAGGTAGTCTTGCCCAAACCTGGCGGGCCAAACAGCAAGACATGATCCAGCGCCTCTTGGCGTTTGCTGGCTGCCTGGATAAATATTTCCAACTGCTCACGCACCACCGGCTGGCCGACATAATCAGTCAACCGGCGCGGACGAATGGCCCTGTCCAGTACATCTTCTTCCTGGCTGGGGCTGGCGGCAATCAGACGATCGGTCTCTATCATTACGATAACCGTTATTTCTTCATGGCATTTTTCAATGCCTCGCGAATTATTTCCTCTGAGCTACAGTCCTCGGTAGGCACGGCACTTACCATGCGGCTGGCCTCTGGTGGTTTGTAGCCCAATGAGACCAGGGCGCTGATGGCATCCTTCACTTCATCGCGTTTTGCCACAATGGGGGCTACCGCTACTGTAAGTGTGGCCGTGCCGGTCTGCCAATCAGCGAGGCGATCACGCAACTCGATAACCAATCGTTCGGCAGTCTTTTTGCCTATTCCAGGCACACGGGTCAGTGAAGCTATATCACCTTCTTGCACACAACAAACAAAAGTGCTGGAATCCATTCCAGAGAGTATAGCCAGGGCGATCTTTGCGCCGATACCGTTGACCTTGAGTAAGGCGCGAAACAGGCTGCGCTCAGCCACATCGGCAAAGCCAAACAACAGCTGAGCGTCCTCGCGCACCACCATATGCGTATGCAAAACAATTTCATTTCCAATAGCTGGTAATTGATAAAACGTGCTCATCGGCGCTTCAACTTCATAACCCACGCCGCCCACCTCCAACAAAACCAGTGGTGGGGTTTTCTCCAGCAAAAGCCCTCGCAAACGCCCAATCATTTTCGACGACCACCTGTTGCTGCAGCTAGATATGGCTGGATATGTACGGTATGCACATGGCAAAGTGCCACTGCCAGCGCATCAGCCGCATCGGCCTGAGGCACGGCAGATAACTTCAGCAGTGCCTGCACCATATGTTGTACCTGTTCCTTATCAGCTCGACCACGGCCAACCACAGCCTGCTTAATCTCAGTTGGGCTATATTCACTGACCGTCAGCCCCCCATGCAGAACTGCACACAAGGCCGCACCACGCGCCTGGCCAAGCTTTAAGGCAGAGTCCGCATTACGCGCCATGAATACGCGTTCTATCGCTACGTGCTGCGGTTGATAGGTTTCCACTACCTCACACAAGCTGCTGAAGATAGCTTTCAATCTCGACATAAACTCACCATTGCCCAGCCGAATACAGCCACTGGCTACATACACATTGCGCGTACCTGTGCAGTCGATGATACCGAAACCGGTAATGCGTGAACCTGGATCGATACCGAGTATGCGCGTCATGTAAAATCTGCCACGCTCATCCTGCATGTATCCGGCAGCTCACAAGTCGTCACTGCAACATAGCCATGACTTCTTCACTGAAGTCAGCATTGCTGTAGACGCTTTGCACATCATCCAGATCTTCTAGCATATCCACCAGCTTCATCACCTTCTCGGCATCTTCCAATGGTAAATCTACCGTCGTTGCAGGATGCTCGGTTACCTCCGCCATCTCCGGCTCCAGGCCAGCGGCTAACATCGCCTCCTTGACCTCAAGAAAGCTCTCCTGAGCGGTAATTATGTCGATGCTGCCATCGTCATTGGTCACTACATCATCCGCACCTGCCTCCAATGCGACTTCCATCAGACGATCTTCATCACTGCCAGCGGCATAACTCAACATGCCAAGCCGACTGAACAAATAGGCAACCGATCCATCTGTACCCAAATTACCGCCGCACTTGGTAAAAGCATGACGCACCTCAGACACCGTCCGGTTGCGATTATCGCTAAGGCAGTCCACCATCACGGCCACCCCGCCCGGGCCATAGCCCTCATAGCGAATCTCTTCATAATTTTCACCATCCCCCGCGCCGATACCACGCTTGATCGCGCGTTCGACCGTATCCTTGGGCATATTCGCGCCAAACGCCTTGTCCAGCGCCGCACGCAGACGAGGATTACTGCCAGCCTCCCCGCCGCCAGCACGTGCTGAAACCGTAATTTCACGTATGAGTTTGGTGAAAATTTTACCCCGCTTGGCATCCTGACGACCCTTGCGATGCTGAATATTCGCCCACTTGCTATGACCTGCCATGCTTACCTCTTGATTAAAATACCCACAGACCGGCACACCATGTAAACCACGCGCTACTTTCAAGACACTGCAAGATCACCAGCAACGACAAAAGCCAGTTCGTACAAGTCTGTTATGGAACATAAAATACTAAACAAAACTATCTTACCAGATGGCTGACTGGGCCGGATATTATGCTTTTGACGATTAAGGGGTGAGCGCATACTCGCATGGTTTTGCTGCCAAGTGCTGTAGGGCGCAATAACCATCTGGCATTGCGCCGGATGTAGAAGTACACAAGAACAAAGATGAAAAACCCCTCTCCCCCAACCCCTCTCCCGCAAGCGGGAGAGGGGAGCTTTGTGCGGTGCCTGTAGTTACGTTCAGCGATCAAACAACTGCTCGACTCAGATCCGTCATTCCAGCGCAGGCGGGAATCCAGCAGTTACTGTAGGGCGCAATAACCATCGGGCATTGCGCCGGATGTAGAAGTACACAAGAACAAAGATGAAAAACCCCTCTCCCCCAGCCCCTCTCCCGCAAGCGGGAGAGGGGAGTTAAAGTACTGTAGGGCGCAATAACCAGCGGGCATTGCGCCGAATGTAGAAGGCCCACCTCAAGGGGAAAATAAAGATGTGTGGGGTAAAAACCACACAAGATATTGTATTTAACAATACTAGCCAGGCCGCTTCTACTGCTGTATCGGTATTCAACAACACGTAGTTATTCCAGCGCTACAACTCTACCCTGTCGGGTTACAGCTTAGTTTGCTGCAATTCAGGGGCTTACTTCCAGCATGCGCTCCAGTGCCAGACGCGCCATGTCGGTCTCCTCTGGGGCGACCTTGACCTGGTTAACGACGTGACCTGCAACCAGGTTTTCCAGTACCCAGGCCAGATGCTGTGGGTCGATGCGGAACATGGTGGAGCACATGCACACGGTAGGTGACATGAAATGAATGTTTTTGCCTTCATGTTTATATTGCTCGTGCAGGCGGTTGACCAGGTTCAGCTCAGTGCCGATCAGCCAGCGTGTGCCTGGTGCGGATTCACGCACGGTCTTGATGATGTATTCAGTCGAGCCAACATAATCTGACTTCTGGCATACCTCGATGGGTGCCTCTGGATGAGAAATGATCTTTGCTTCCGGATACTTTTCTTTGAAGCGATCGATATGCTCGGGGCGAAACATTTGATGAACTGAGCAAAAACCTTTCCAGAGAATGATTTTTGCTTGTTTGATCTGATCGGTGCTCAAGCCACCCATGGGCTGATCGAAATCCCAGACGACCATTTCCGCCATAGGTATGCCCATGGCATGGCCAGTATTGCGGCCCAAGTGCTGATCGGGGAAGAATAGTATTTTTTCACGCTGGGCAAAGGCCCATTCCAGCACCTTGCTGGCATTCGATGAGGTGCAGACTATGCCGCCGTGACGGCCGCAAAATGCCTTCAGATCGGCGGCCGAGTTTATGTAGGTGATGGGCGTTACCTGTTCGTCTGGCTCAAGCACTTCGGCCAGCTCGCGCCAGGCGCGTTCGACGTTGGCCAGGTTGGCCATATCAGCCATGGAGCAACCGGCACCCAGGTCCGGCAGGATGGATATCTGCTCGGGGCGCGAGAGTATATCGGCCACCTCAGCCATGAAATGCACACCACAAAAGACGATGTATTCTGCATCGGACTGGGCGGCCTCACGCGAAAGCTTGAGCGAGTCACCAGAGAAATCAGCGTGACGAAACACCTCTTCACGCTGATAGTGATGCCCCAGGATCACCAGGCGTTTACCCAGCTTTTCCTTCGCGGCAATAATACGCCTCTCGCACTCCTCATCGCTCAAGTCGGCAAATTTTTCAATTGGCAAAATACCCGCCATGCCACTACCTCATAAAAGCTGTTCAGTCTGCACTTTTTTCGTTCTTGGCCGGTTTAGCCATACGCACGCCAAGCTCGATAAGTTGCTGGGGATTGACCACCGAAGGCGCACCGGTAAGCAGACAGGCTGCTGACTGGGTCTTGGGAAAGGCCATCACATCACGAATCGAACGCGCCCCGGTCATCAGCATCACCAGACGATCAAGACCAAATGCCAGGCCACCGTGGGGCGGACAACCATATTTTAGGGCATCAAGCAGAAAACCAAATTTATCTTCGGCTTCCAACGCGTCTATGCCTAGCTGCTGGAATACTTCCTGCTGAACTTCCTTACGGTAGATACGCATCGAGCCACCGCCAAGTTCAGTGCCATTCAATACCATGTCATAGGCACGTGAAAGACAGCTACCCGGATCGCTGGCCAATTTATCCAGGTGTTCTTCCTTGGGTGCGGTAAATGGATGATGCAAGGATACCCAGCGGTTTTCCTTCTCGTCGAATTCAAACATCGGGAAATCCACCACCCACAAGGGGCACCATTGTCCTTTCAGCAAGCCCAGATCATGGCCGATTTTATTGCGCAGTGCACCCAACGCCTCTGTGACTATCGTGGCCTTGTCGGCACCAAAGAAAATCAGATCACCATTCTCGGCGCCAGTGCGTTCAACAAGCCCTTGCAGGGCAGCATCGTGGATGTTTTTCACGATAGGTGATTGCAGTCCATCACGGCCAGCGCTCACATCGTTGACCTTGATATAGGCCAGTCCTTTGGCACCATAGATGCCGACAAATTTAGTGTAATCGTCGATCTCTTTACGCGAGAGTTTTTCGCCACCCTGCGGCACACGCAGGGCCGTGACGCGGCTGGCCGGATCATTGGCCGCACCAGCAAATACCTTGAAATCCACATCGCGCATCAGATCGGCCACATCGGTCAACACCAATGGGTTGCGCAGATCCGGTTTATCTGAGCCATAACGGGCGATCGCCTCGGCATAACTCATACGTGGAAATGGTTCGGGTAATGCTTCCTGCAAGACCTGGGCAAATAAATGGCGAATCATGCCCTCGGTCAAGTTCATGATCTGTTCTTCATCAATGAACGAGGTTTCAATATCAACCTGGGTAAATTCCGGCTGCCGGTCGGCGCGCAGGTCTTCATCACGAAAGCAGCGCACGATCTGATAATAACGATCCACGCCAGAGACCATCAGTAATTGCTTGAAAATTTGTGGCGACTGCGGCAAGGCAAAAAAGCTGCCCTGATGAGTGCGGCTGGGCACCAGATAATCCCGTGCCCCTTCTGGCGTAGCCTTGGTCAATATCGGTGTTTCGATATCAAGAAAGCCATACTCGTCCAGATAATCGCGCAACACTCGCGTGATCTTCGCGCGAAATTTGAGCCGCTCAAGCATGGGCGGACGACGCAGATCAATATAGCGATAACGCAGGCGCAACTCTTCGGAGATTTCATCGTCCCCATCATCGATCTGAAATGGTGGTGTCTCGGCACGATTGATGATGCTAAGGCTCTTGCCTATCACCTCCACCTGACCACTTGGCAGATTGGTGTTTTCAGTGCCTTCAGGACGACGGCGCACGCGCCCTTTCAGTTGCAGCACATATTCATTGCGCACGCTCTCGGCGATCATGAATATCTCGGGAGAGTCCGGATCAAATACGACCTGCACCAGACCTTCCCGATCGCGCAGATCGATAAAGATCACGCCACCATGGTCACGCCGACGGTGTACCCAGCCGGCTAGCTCAACTTCCTGATCAATCAGGGATTCATTCAAATGGCCGCAATAATGACTGCGCATGTGGGTAAAGTCCTGTGGCAACGTAAACGAAAGGCTGGAATGTTACGGCGGCTGCTCGATGGGCGCAACAGGCCAGACCAGCCAGGGCGCGTAATTAAACTACCATGTCTGCCTGGCAGTGTGAGGATTTCATTCTTTTATTACCGTATCAGGGATTACAACGCCCATGGAAATAATTATTTTCAGACCTTCATCCACGCTCATATCCAGCTCCACTACATCTTCTCTTGGCACCATAAGAACAAACCCGGAGGTAGGATTTGGCGCGGTCGGAATATACACATTAATAACATCACGACTAGTCTTCTGCTGCACCTCACTAACGCTCGCGCCGGTCTGAAAGCCAAGCGTCCACAAGCCCTTGCGTGGATATTCGATCAGCAAAACCTTGCGAAAAGACTGCCCGCCACTGGCAAGCATGGTCTCGGACAACTGCTTGACGGCCGAGTAGATTGATCGCACCAATGGAATGCGCGCCAGCAAACGCTCCCACAAGGCCAGCATACGACGGCCAAACAGATTGGCCACCAGAATGCCGGTTGTCAACACGACCAACACCGACAACACCAGGCCCAGACCCGGGATATTGAAGCCAAACAAGGCCTCAGGCCGCAGGTGTTTTGGCAACAGCAGCAGGGTTTGATCCATGATACCGACCAGCAGCCGTATGACCAGGATGGTTACTCCCAGCGGCAGCCAGAGCAGTAGTCCGGCAATCAGATAACGTCGCAGAAGGTGCATGAAGTTTCCTTACTTGGTGGCTGCGCAGCCGCAGCCACCCCCGCCGCAAGAGTGTGCCGGGGCAGACGGCGACTCACTGATATTCTTTTTTGCGCCGGTTTTGAAATCCGTTTCATACCAGCCACCACCCTTGAGGCGAAAGCCAGCAGCCGAGATCAACTTCTCCAGCTTGGGCTTGTTACAGGCAGGACAACTCTTCAGTGGCGCATCACTCATCTTCTGCATGGCTTCCAGTGTGTGGCCACAGGACTTGCAGGCATACTCATAAATAGGCATAAAAACCACCTCGCTAGAACAGGGTAAATATCTTACGGATAAATGAAAATATAGCTCAAAGGCCTAATTTCAACATGTCGAGAATATGACTCAATGTGCCTTTCTGGACAATTTCCAGGATAATAGCAAAAAACTGTGATTCAACCGATGCACATACGCCATACCACTCCCCCAAGTCAGGCCCGCCACGACTGGCAGACCATCCGCTATCTGCTGCCCTATATATGGGCCTATCGCGGTCGTGCCGTATTTGCCCTGCTGTTTCTCGTCCTTGCCAAGCTGGCCAACGTCGGCGTGCCGCTGGCATTGAAAGAAATCGTGGATTATCTGGACAGCCCGGGCCTGCGTGAACTGACTCTGCCGCTCGTCCTGCTATTGGCTTACGGCGTATTGCGGCTTGCCAGCCTGGCATTCAATGAACTACGCGATGTTATCTTTGCCCGCGTACGCTACGGCATCATGCGGCGGCTGTCGCGCACTTTTTTGCACCACTTGCATGCACTCTCGTTGCGTTTTCACCTGGAGCGCAAGACTGGTGCCATCAGCCGTGATCTGGAACGCGGCACCCGCTCCGCCTCAACCTTGCTGAATTATCTGCTGTTCAATATCTTGCCCACCCTGGTCGAGGTCAGCCTGATCGCAGGGATCCTGCTGGTCAAATATGACCCATGGTTTGCCATCATCACCTTTGTCACCGTTATAGTGTATATGGCCTTCACCTTCCTCATCACCGACTGGCGGATGAAGTTTCGTCATCAGATGAATTCATTTGATTCACAAGCCAACTCCCAGGCCGTGGATAGTCTGCTCAACTTTGAAACTGTTAAATATTTCAATAATGAAAATTACGAACACCGCCGTTATGACCAGACCTTAAGTCAATGGGAAGACATGGCCGTCAAGACCCAGACATCTCTCTCCAGTCTCAATATAGGCCAGGGTGCCATTATTGCCATTGGCGTTACCTTGATTATGTCGCTGGCAGCACAAGGTGTTATTGCCGGCGATTTATCCTTGGGTGATCTGGTGCTGGTCAATGCATTTATGTTGCAAATGTTCATCCCGCTGAATTTTCTGGGCGTAGTCTACACCCAGCTCAAACATGCCTTGTCGGACATGAGCCAGATGTTTGCCCTGCTGCACCGGCCAGCTGAGATTACCGATCTGCCTGATGCCAAACAACTATCACCTGGGCACGGCGAGATACGGTTTGAACAAGTAAATTTTGCCTACGCAAAAGAAAGACCGATTCTGTTTGATATCGATTTTACCTTGCCGGCAGGCAAGAAGCTGGCGGTAGTTGGTTCCAGCGGCAGCGGCAAGTCCACCCTGGCTCGCCTGTTATTTCGTTTTTACGACGTAGATAGCGGCCGTATCCTGATCAATGGCGAGGATATTCGTCAGGTCACGCAACAAAGTCTGCGCGAGGCCATCGGCATCGTGCCGCAGGACACTGTGTTGTTCAACGACACGCTCTACCACAATATTGCCTATGCCCGCCCTGATGCCGGACGGGAAGATATCTATGAAGTTGCGCGCATGGCACAAATTCATGACTTCATTCAGTCCCTGCCGCAAGGCTATGAAACTGTAGTAGGTGAGCGTGGACTGAAGCTTTCCGGTGGTGAAAAACAGCGCGTGGCTATCGCTCGTGCCCTGCTGAAAAAACCACGTATTCTGATCTTTGATGAGGCCACCTCCTCGCTGGATTCACAGTCCGAACAAGCGATTTTAGAGGCTCTGGCACATGCCGCCCGTGGCCACACCACGCTGGTGATTGCCCACCGGCTTTCCACTATTGTCGATGCCGATGAAATCCTGGTCCTGGAAGAAGGACGCATCATCGAGCGCGGCACACACCGCACGCTTCTTGAAAGCGAGGGCCGCTACGCCCAGCTTTGGACATTACAACAGGAAGAGCACACTGAAGAAGAACTGCAATGAAATCAGCTGGCCAGTCCGCTTATCTGGTGCCAGCGCATGGCCTGCAAAACTGGTGAAATAACTCGATCACAACGCAGCAAATCAAGCGAAGCATGGCTAAAGCCGCTCCCCTCTCCCCCTGCCCCTCTCCCGCCAGCGGGAGAGGGGAGAAGTTGTGTTCTACTCAGAATCGTCATTCCCGCCAGCGGGAGATAGGGGCTTTGTGCGGTGCCGGTAGTGACGTTCAGCGATCAAACAACTGCCCGACTCAGAATTGTCATTCCCGCGTAGGCGGGAATCCAGATATTCAAAAGAGCTGGACCCCCGCCTTCGCGGGGGTGACGTTTCAACAACTCGCGGTTGTGCCGACGCTACAACTCTAACCGACCAAAATTACGGCAGAGTTTACCCACTACTATTGGTGAAGAGCCTTGAATACAAGGCTTAGCGTTTCGCTGTCTTCATTTTATCCAGTTCCTGCGCAAGTCTTTGTGGCGGCAGATAACCAGGCACCAAAGTACCATCTTCCAGGATCAGGGTAGGCGTGGCGTTCACGCCAAGAGCTATCCCCAGCGCCAGATGATCGGCAACCGGATTGTCCTTGCAGACATTGCTCTTTATTTGCTCCTCGTTTTTGGCCCGTGTCATCGCCTCGTTGCGATCGGCTGCGCACCACACCTTGGCCAGCTTGTCATATGACGGCGAAGGATTGCCAGCACGTGGGAAGGCCAGATAGCGCACAGTAATGCCCAAATCATTTATTTCCTTGATACCGCTGTGCATCTTGCGACAGTAGGTGCAGTCAATATCGGTGAATACGGTCACAGTATGCTTTGCCTTGCCCTTGGCAGGATAAACGATCATGCTATTTTTCTTCGCCTCGACAATTGATTGCCGCGCCCCGCTGCGCCACTCCTCACTCAGGTTGGTATCCTGTTGCAGGTCATACATATCGCCACTGATCAGATGACGACCATCGGCAGTGATATAAAAAAGGCGCGTGCCATAAGCAAGCTGGTAGAGACCTGCAACCGGTGAGGGGCTGACCGAATCCAGCGTCTGCCCTGGCAGCAATTCAGCCGCCATTTTACGCAGGCTCTGCTCAACTGATTCATCGGCCTGCGACACGGCCGCCATGCCAAACAGAGAAATAACACTTAATAAAAAAGCAAGACGCATATTGGTCACCTTGAATAATCAATCACGAAAATTAGTAAATTGCAGCGGCATGTCGAGCTCTGCATTGCGTAACAGGGTAATGGTTTCCTGCAATTCGTCGCGTTTTTTGCCTGTTACCCTCACCTGCTCACCCTGCACGGCCGCCTGTACCTTGATCTTGCTGTCCTTGATGCGCTTGACGATCTCTTTGGCTAAATCCTTATCGATCCCCTGGCGTACCTTGATGGTCTGACGACAACGCATATTGGCGGTTTCGATATCTTTTTCCTGCATGCATTTGATATCTATACCCCGCTTGGACAAACGCTGATAAAGGATTTCCTTCATTTGCTTAATCTGAAAATCATTCTGCGCATGCAGTACCAGATCATCGCTTTCCTGTACTATTTTGGCCTCGGCCCCCTTGAAATCAAAACGACTATCCAATTCACGATTGGCCTGGTCGATAGCATTGACCAATTCGTGTTTATCGATTTCCGAGACAATATCAAAAGATGGCATGGCTTCCTCACTGCATATTCAAACATCAAAGTAATACGACAACTGAATCCGGCTTGCGTTCATGATAGCCCATTCAACCACGCGGATGATGTCGGGCATGCAAGTCTTTCAGTCGCTCGCGGGCAACATGGGTGTAGATCTGGGTGGTGGATAGACTGCTGTGGCCCAGCAGCATTTGTACCACACGCAGATCGGCACCGTGATTGAGTAAATGCGTAGCAAAGGCATGGCGCAGGGTATGTGGCGACAAGTGCGATACAATCCCGGCCTCGCGCGCATATCGCTTGATGAGATACCAAAATGCCTGCCTCGTCATCGCCGCACCGCGCTGGGTGACAAACAGGGCAGAACTTGTCCTCCCCCGCAATAACTGTGGCCTGGCCTCCAGCAAATATTGCTCAAGCCAACCTATTGCCTCCTCACCCAGTGGCACCAGGCGTTCCCGACTACCCTTGCCCATTACCCGCACTATGCCTTGTTGCAGACTTACATTGAGCAGCTCAAGGCTCACCAGTTCAGTCACTCGCAGACCGGTGGCATACAGTACCTCCAGCATCGCCCGATCGCGCAGGCCCAGCAACACCGTGACATCTGGAGCCAGCAGCAAGGACTCCGCCTCTGTCTCACTTAATGCTCTGGGTAAACCACGAGCCAGTTTGGGGCTATCGATCCGCGCACTTGGATCTTCCACAATCAATTGTTCACGCACCAAGTAACGATAAAATCGGCGCAGACTGGACAGTCTCCGCGCCATCGTGCGTGATTGGGCACCAGCTACCGTGCGCTCATGCAGATAGTCCAGCAAATCATGTCTGGCGGCCTGTTGCAGGCTCGGCCTGCCCTGCTGTTCAAGCCAGTGCGTCAGGCTCAGCAAATCTTGACGATAGGCCGACAGGGTATGGACACTGAGCCCATGCTCCATCCATAGCACATCGAGAAACTGTTCCACCAAAGGCAAGGAAGAATCGTCAAATTTTGGCTTCATGCTCAAGCAGCCAATTTTTCAAGCGCAAAGGAGTTCCACTCGCCGCCCCCATAAAACCACCGAGGCCATGCGCTGCCACCACACGATGACAAGGGATAAACAAAGGTATTGGATTGGCGCGACAGGCAGCGGCTACCGCGCGCGCACTGCTGCCCAGCTCTGCCGCCAACACACCATAACTACGCGGCTGTCCAGCCGGAATGGCTTGCAAGGATCGCCAGACGCGCTGTTGAAAAGGAGTACCGACAGGTGCCAGTGATAAAACAAATGGCTTATCGGCATAGAGAAAATAATCTTCCATTGCCACTAGCGCAGCACGGGCACAGTCATCCCTGGGTAACAATAATGGACTGCTGGCAGATAAAAACTCTGTCTCTGCCACCACGCCATCCTGGCAACGAACAGCGAAGCGCCAGTCATCTGGTATAGGCATTGCCGCAATAGCTGACCAACTATCATTCACGGCTTGCTTACCAGCAATAATTCCTGCAACTCACGCCGTAATACCGCACGGCGACCCGGATCTTCCGTTGCACTCAACAATCTCTCATATAGAGTGCGCGCATCAGCCAGCAGACCCGCCTTGGCCAACGCTCTGGCAGCCTGATAGCGGGCAGTCTGCCCCCAAGGGTCTTGCGCAATGGGCTGTGGCACCATTGCCGAGCGCAAATACAGAGCCGCTGCATCCATCGGCCTGTCCTGAGCCAGACGCGCATCTGCCATCCAGTACCATAATTCACGTTTCAACTGGACATCTTTCAGCTGCACCTGCAGGGAAGCAAACAGCTGGTAAGCCAGTTCATGCTCGCCTACTGTCTGCAGATCAAACACTACCTGTATCAATCGATCCAGCTCAGCACGCGACAGTGCTGCACTTTGTGCAATCATCTCCTCCAGAATACTTACCGCCTTGGCCGCCTCACCATCGAGCAATTGCAAACGCGCCTGACGCAAGCGCCAAATTACCCGATCCACTCCTGGCGAAGGCTCATCAAGCCCATCCATGAGCCGGGCTGCCAAAGACAGATCACCAGCCGCGATCGCCGGGTCTATCAACACACGCCGCACACCTTCCGGCAGGCTGCTTGTCTCGGGATAACGCGAGCTGTTCAGATAAAGCTGATGCAGCAGTTCCAGCCCACCTTCCTGCTGGGCAAGATCTACCAACAAGGCTGCCTGAGCCTGCTGACGGCTGATGATACTGCCTGCCTGCAAGCTCAACAACACATAAATAGAGCGCACAAGGATCGGCTGCCGACGACCTACCTCTTTTGCCTTGGCCAGCCAGGCGGCATCATCACCGATCAGCAACTGCTCACGATTACCAACATTTTGCGCATAAGTCAGATATGCATCCCACAGACTATCGACATTCAGTTTGAACAGTTCACGATCCAGCGGAAGCTGGCGCAGATGAGAGAAAACCTGTTCCAGGGCAATCGCCTGAGCTGCCGGATCAGCGGCCTCCCTGGCTGCCTCGGCGGCTACCGCTGCCGCTTGCTGATATATCAACCGGGACAGATCTTTTTTCTCCAACAAGCTACGCGCCTGTTGCAGGATGGTCTTGGCTTGCTCCGGATCGCTGCGCAACTGCGCCAATAGGCGTAATGGCCCTGCCTCAATTTGTGTAAGCCCATGCATCGCCTCCAGTGCATCGGCCGCGCGCCCCTGAGCAAGCAACACCTGGGCGCTGAGCAGTGCATCCTCGGCGCCGCCTTGGCCATAATCCTGACGATAACGCAGCATCGCGGCATAGGCATCATCAGCAAGGCCATCTGCGCGATAACTTTGAATCACCAACCGGCGCCAGTCCATGATCTCATTGCTCTCGCCACCCTGCCAGAGCAAGTTACGCAAAATGCGCCTTGCCGCTGCGCCATCGCCCAACTCAACCAGGGCGCGCGCATGCCAGGTGGCAAACCAACGGGAAAGTTTTTCCGGAATATCGGCAGGAAGCCCGGCCGTGCGATCACGCAAGCTACGCCAATCATTGCCTGTGGCGAGTAGCTGGATACGGCGGCGCTCCCACCTGATCCAGCTGTCGGCATCTTCTTGCCAGGATGGCTGTTGCTGATCCAGCAAGGCCAACGCTAATTGTGGTGCCCCGCCAGCGGCCAGATCATTCAACTGCGCCAACGAGACAGCGTTTGCCGCTCCAGACAACAAAAATACAAACAGGAAAAAGAAAAAGCGGATGCCACCACAAGGACGGCATCCGCTTTTATTTGTAATCAGCATGGCAGCATGATGGCTGCAGGCAAAACAAACAGCCTACAGTTTCTCTTTGATGCGCGCAGCCTTGCCGCTACGACTGCGCAGATAGTAAAGCTTGGCACGACTGACATCACCGCGACGCTTCACTTCGATAGATGCTACAGCCGGACTATGGGTCTGAAAGACACGTTCCACACCTTCGCCACGTGAGACCTTGCGTACGGTAAAGGCCGAATTCAGGCCACGATTACGCTTGGCGATCACCACTCCCTCGAACGCCTGCAGACGCTCACGGGTACCTTCCTTTACCTTGACCTGCACAATAACCGTATCACCAGCACCAAATTCTGGCAGCTCACGGTTCATCTGTTCGGCCTCAAGTTGTTCAATGATGTTGCTCATGACATTTTCTCCGGAAAAATCCGCCGCATTATACACAATAAAACTTCAATTTATGCATCACTGCCGATAAATTCGGCCAATAATTTCTGTTGTTCCTGGCTCAGCTCCAGCTGCTCAAGCAAATCAGGCCGCCTTTGCCAGGTACGCCCTAACGCCTGTTGCTCACGCCAGCGGGCAATGGCTGCATGGTCACCAGACAACAAGACCTGCGGTACTGGTCGCCCCTGCCACACCTCGGGCCGAGTGTAGTGTGGGCAATCGAGCAGGCCTGCAACAAATGAATCCTGCTGGGCAGAATCCTCGTGCCCCAATACGCCTGGCAACAAACGCGTCACGGCATCAATCAATACCATGGCCGGCAATTCACCACCAGAGAGGACATAATCACCTATCGACCATTCCTCATCGACCTGCGTTGCAATAAAGCGCTCATCGATCCCTTCATAACGGCCGGCTACCAACAGCAGACGCGGATATTGCGCCAACTGCTGCACGGCCTGTTGATCCAGACACCGACCCTGGGGTGACAACGCTATCACATGTGCTGGTTCAGCTTCAGCGGCTCGTGCTGCCTGCAAAGCTGCCAGCAAAGGCTGCGCCAGCATAACCATCCCAGGGCCTCCGCCGTAAGGGCGGTCATCGACAGTGCGGTGGATATCCTGGGTGAAATCACGTGGATTCCATAAGCCAAGCCGCAATATCTCTCGTTTGATGGCCCGCCCGCTAACACCATATTCGGTCAGAGCGGCAAACATCGATGGAAACAGGGTTACTACATCGATACGCATTAGAATTCTGCGTCCCAATCGACCCTTATCAAACCAGCCGCCAAATCAAGCTCACGAACCACCTGGTCAATATAGGGCAACAAACGCTCACGCTCGCCCTGCACCACCAGCACATCATTAGCGCCAGTTTCGAGCAAGTGGTCAACCACTCCCAGCTCGAGGCCATCGAGGGTAATCACCTTCAGACCAACAAGGTCGGCCCAGTAAACCTCATCCGCCGCCGCTGGTGGCATTTGGCTGCGATCTATCGCAATATCGCACCCGACCAGCGATGCTGCTGCATCACGATCGGTATAACCTTCCAGCTGGGCAACAAGACCCTTGCCGTGCACACGACCTGACAAGGGTTTGAGCGAAAGCCATCGCCCGGCCTGTAAAACCTGCCAAGGGCTATAACTCAAAATATTTTCCAGTGGTTTTGTGTGCGAAAATATCTTGACCCAGCCGCGCACGCCAAACACGCCGGCAATGCGGCCTACAACAATCCGACTGTCTTGCCCGGTTACGACCATCTACGCACTACACCGCGCGAGGATGGCAGAAAGGCAACTCAGGCGCTCTGCTTAAGCAGGCTGGCCACACGCTCAGAGGTCTGCGCGCCCTTGGACAGCCAGTAATCGATGCGCTCGCGATTGAGGCGCATCGATTCTTCGTTGGCCTTGGCAACCGGGTTAAAAAATCCCAACTGCTCGATAAAGCGACCGTCACGACGGTTACGGCTGTCGGTAACAATGATGTGATAAAACGGACGCTTCTTGGCGCCGCCACGTGACATGCGGATGATGACCATTAGGTAAAAGTTCCTCGTACACAAAAACCAGCGGGAGCCAAACGCAGCTCCCCAATGGAAAGCCACATATTCTATGTCAGATACGGTAAAAAGAGAACAGGGGGCCTTGCCCAATATAAAAAAAGTCTACAGACGGGAGAACCTGTGTCCATGATGGCACCAGAAAGCCATCATGAAGCCCGAAGGCTTAAAGATTACCGATAAACACAAGCTTCCTGTCTGGCGCTCTGATGATGGCCTTTTCAGAATGACATCCCTGGCGGCAGCCGTCCCTTGAGGGAGCGCATCATCTTCGCCATGCCGCCACCGGACATTTTTTTCATCATCTTCTGCATCTGGGCAAACTGCTTGAGCAGGCGATTGACATCCTGCACCTGGGTGCCGGAGCCAGCGGCGATACGGCGCTTGCGTGAGCCCTTGATAAGATCAGGATAACGGCGTTCCTGCTGGGTCATGGAGTTTATAATAGCCTCCAGGTGTTTGAATTCCTTGTCATTTACCTGATTTTTAACTGCCGCTGGTACCTGGCCCATGCCAGGCAGCTTATCCATCAAACTGGCCACACCGCCCATATTTTGCAGCTGGCGCAGCTGGTCACGGAAATCAGCCAAATCAAAACCCTTGCCCTTGCTGAGTTTTTTGGCCAGTTTTTCTGCCTGCTGGCGATCGACCTTGGTCTGTACTTCTTCAACCAGCGAGAGCACATCACCCATGCCGAGGATACGGGAGGCAATACGGTCGGGGTGAAATGGCTCCAATGCCGTGGTCTTTTCGCCCACGCCAAGGAATTTGATTGGCTTGCCGGTAATCTGGCGCACCGACAAGGCGGCACCACCACGGGCATCACCATCGGTCTTGGTCAAGACCACACCAGTCAAGGGCAAGGCCTCATCAAAGGCCTTGGCGGCATTGACCGCATCCTGCCCGGTCATGCTATCGACCACGAACAAGGTTTCGGCCGGATCTAATGTCTTATGCAAACGCTGGATTTCAGCCATCATCTGCTCATCGATATGCAGACGGCCAGCGGTATCCACCAGCAGGACATCGAAATTATACTTGCGCGCATGGTCAAGGGCAGCGTGGCCAATCTCGACCGGATCCTGGTTTATCTCACTGGGGAAGAATTCCACCCCGACCTCCCCGGCCAGGGTTTTGAGTTGCTGAATGGCAGCGGGACGATAAATATCGGCGCTGACCACCAACACCTTCTTGTCCTGGGTTTCCTTCAACCAGCGCGCCAGCTTGCCAACCGTGGTCGTCTTGCCAGAGCCTTGCAGGCCAGCCATCAGGATCACAGCGGGGGGGCGAACCTTGAGATTAAGCGTTGACTGCGTGTCACCCATCAGGTGTACCAGCTCGTCATGGACGACTTTCACCAGCACCTGGCCTGGGGTCAGGCTGGCCGCCACCTCCTGACCCACGGCGCGGCTACGCACCTGCTCAATGAAGTCACGCACCACCGGCAAGGCGACATCAGCCTCCAGCAGCACCATGCGCACTTCGCGCATGGTGTCTTTGATATTGTCTTCGCTAAGGCGACCGGCTCCACGCAAACCGCGCAGGGCCTGTGTCAGCCGTTCACTGAGGCTGTCAAACATGTCATAAATTCCAGGATGGCCGTAGAAAATTGGCCAGGATTATACCGTGAATCGCTCGCTACCGGTAAGGTGATCGATATTGTACTCACCCAGTAACTGACGTACTTCTGCATAAATGCGTTCTTCTGCGCCGGGTTTGGCGTGGGTCAGCCAGATCTGTGGCCGGTGTTGCAGCTTGACAAGATCCTCCGCCAGCAGACTGGGGCAATAGTGTTTAGCCCGACGACAGAGCTCGAGCTCAGAATCAGGAAACGCAGCTTCTACTATCAATAAATCCAGGCTTGGACCGGCATTGAGTGCTGCCCAAAAACTGTCATTGGTGGTGGTATCGCCGCTAAAGGCAAAGACCCCGTCAGGCGTGCTAATGCGGTAACCCACAGTCGGCACCACATGATTGACCGGTATCATCTCAAAACGGCGCTGCCCCAACTCCAGCAACTCGCCAGCTTGCAGCGGCCTGAAACGCAGAACAGGGCTTTCAGGGCGAGGCAAACGGGTAAAATCAGGCCAGATGGTGTTATTGAAGATATGTTGCTGCAGGGCCTGGATGGTCTCGGGTAGGGCGTGGATCTCGATAGGGGTCTTGATATGCTCAAAAATCGAGTCAATCAATAAAGGAATTGCCAGGATATGGTCAAGGTGTGAATGACTCAATACGATATGCCTGATCTTGCGCATCTCGTCGAGTGTCAAGGCACCCACCCCGCTGCCAGCATCCAGCAGGACATCCTCGTCCAATAAAAATGAGGTCGTGCGGAGACTGCCGCCAATACCGCCACTGCAACCCAATACCCGGATATCCATACCTGTTAGCTCCCCCAGTAGCTTTTGCGGCAAAATCGGTAGTCCCTGATGCCACTACCGCTTTTGTAGCATGATATATCGGTCTTGCACACACCTAACAGTCACAAAAACCACACTACATCACGTTTTTCCGGTTCAACGTCGCAAACAGTTATGCGATGATGAGCGCCTGACCCAGGCTGACCCGGATAATTTCATTTGGAAGCGCGGATTATGGCGCAGTGAATGCTGGTCAGTGCAAGGCACGCGGTAACGGAATGTTTGTTACCTTGTGCCACTGAGCAACGCAGCATCCAGCCCAGAGGCCAAACCAGCGCCGTACTAGAGAGTAAAAGTCATAGGGTATTTTGGTTTTTATGCAAACAGAAACAACTCATTGCAATTTCAATAATAACCTCAAAAAAGCCAAGGCTTTTTTTTCGCGCCTTGGTGAAACATGTGGGCTAGCGCAACCATGACCATAGTCCTCACATTCACCGCTATTGCCTGCTACTTTGCGGCCACCATGCTGCTGCTGCGCCGCCTGGCAGCAGGGGCTACCGCCAACGAGCTGCCTCGTCTGCCAGCCTTGCTGCTTGGTTTGGCCGGGGTCGCTCTGCATGGCTTTCTGCTGCACAAGGCAGTTTTTCTCCCGTTTGGCCTGAACCTGCACTTCTTCTCCATGATCTCACTTATAACCTGGCTGGCGGCCCTGCTTCTGCTGCTTGCCGTCCTGAGCCAGCCGGTAGAAAACCTGGGTAATATCATCTTCCCATTAAGCGCACTGGGGCTGGTGATGCAAACCCTCTGGCCTATGTCAGACAGTAATCTTGTGTCATTGAGCACCGAGGTGCAAATACATGTCCTGATTTCTGTACTTGCCTACAGCCTGCTGGCACTGGCGGCGGTACAGGCCATGCTACTGGCAGTGCAGGATCACCAGCTACGCAACCGTCATCCAGGTGGATTCATCCGCGCCCTGCCACCACTGGAGACCATGGAAAAACTGTTGTTCCGAATGATAGGACTGGGATTTCTACTGCTTAGCCTGTCTCTGCTAACAGGCTTTCTCTATCTGGAAGATATCTTTGCCCAACATCTGGTGCACAAGACCGTACTGTCGGTCATTGCCTGGGCAGTATTCGCCGTGCTGTTATGGGGGCGCTGGCGGTTTGGCTGGCGTGGCCGCAAGGCTATTACATGGTCTCTGGCGGGCTTTATCGTACTGATGATTGCCTACCTGGGCAGTAAACTGGTGCTGGAGCTTATCCTGCAACACTGAGCAGTCAACAGTTGACAAATCAGCAATCACCTTTTGTAATCACAAATCCGCCATAACATAGGATCTATCCCTCTCTTGATTGACGACATACCTACCAGCCTGTTGATCGGCTCCTTGTTGGTTCTTCTGCTTCTTTCCGCATTTTTCTCTGGCTCAGAAACCGGCCTGTTCAGCCTGAACCGCTACCGCCTGCGCCACCTGGTAAAAAGTGGCAGTTCTCGTGGCGCTCAGCATGCCCACGAACTGCTGCAACGTCCTGACAGGTTGATTGGGCTTATCCTGCTGGGCAACAACTTCGTCAATATTCTCGCCTCAGCCACCGCCACCTTATTGGGACTGAAACTCTTTGGCGAAGTAGGTATTGCGATTGCCACCGGTATACTGACACTGGTCATCCTGATATTCTGCGAGGTCACGCCCAAGACCATCGCGGCACTGTACCCGGAGCGGGTGGCCTTTATCTCGGCTTTTGTCCTCAAGCCCCTGCTCAAGCTGCTCTTTCCACTGGTTTGGGCGGTAAATAGCATTACCAATGTGCTGTTGCGACTGTTTGGTCTGTCCGCTACTAACACCCCCAAATTACATTTATCCAGCGATGAGCTGCGTACCGTAGTGCATGAAACCGGCAGCCTGATCCCGCAGCGTCATCAGGAAATGTTGCTATCCATACTTGATCTGGAAAAAGCGACGGTTGAGGACATCATGATCCCGCGTAATGAAATCGTGGGTATTGACCTTGAAGACAGCTGGAGCGACATCATGCAGCAGATCAGCACCAGCCAACACACACGTCTGCCTGTCTACGAAGGCAGCATCGACAACGTGCTTGGAATTATTCACCTGCGAAATATTCTTGTCCTGCTGCAACATGGCGAGATGACCCGCGAGGCCTTTATGAAGGTCATCCGCGAGCCTTACTTCATCCCGGAAGGAACTACGCTGAATACACAGTTACTCAACCTGCAACGACAGCGGCTGCGTGTTGCCCTGGTGGTGGATGAATACGGCGATATTCAAGGGCTGGTCACCCTGGATGATATTCTTGAAGAAATCGTCGGAGAGTTCACCACCGACCCTGCCGCCTATAGCAAAGGCATCCATTTACAGGAAGATGGCACTTACCTGGTCGATGGCGGCTCCAATATCCGTGAGCTCAACCGCCTTATGCAGTGGCAACTGCCTACCGATGGCCCAAAGACACTCAACGGCATGATTATCGAATATCTGGAGACCATTCCGGAGGCAGGCACCAGTCTATTGCTGGCAGGCTACCCATTGGAGATCGTGCAGACCACAACAAACGCGATTAAAACCGTGCGCATCAACCCGAATTTCAAGGATAAAATCACTTCCGAACCTGCTGACCAAAGGTAGCAAGCAAGCGCCATAGGGCAAGACGCCATAAAACAGCTTGGCTATACTAGAGCCGTATGTTTTACCAGTGCGTTAGAAAAACAACTAATACATGGATCCATCAACGTGCCTAAACTGACTCTTTCATTCAAGGGAAACCTGCTCAAATACTTCCCACTGCGTGAAGGAGCAAGCATTATTGGCAGCGAACCGGCATGCGACATCTTTATCGACAGCCTAGCCATCCAGCCAAAACATGCCAAAGTCACAGTACTGGACGAAAAAATAATCCTCTACGATCTCGACAGTCCTGACGGCGTCCATGTCAATGGCACGCGGATCAGCGGCGAGCGAGAACTCAAGGATGGTGACGACATCCGCGTCGGTAAACACAATCTGAAGCTGACGATGGCACACGAAGAAGAGTCAGTTGAACCAGGCCAAATCCTGCTGGAAGAAGATTTACCTAACATTGAAGAACACGACACAGGCACAGACACGCAGGAAGATGATGACGACCTGGCAAACAAACCTGAGCAGGCCCGTAAAAATGCCTTCCTGCAAATCCTCAACGGCCCTAATCTGGGCAAGACCATCCGCCTTAAACGCAATTTGACCCACCTGGGTAAGCCAGATGTGCAGTTAGCCCTCATCGCCCGGCGCAACGATGGTTATTTTCTCAGCCATCTGGCTGGCAGCATGCCGACCCAGGTAGGCGGGCAGGCAATTGGCGAGAAGGCTTGGCAGTTGCAAGATGGTGATATCATCCTGATCGGCAATATTCGTATGCTGTTTACGCTAAGTTAAGCTACGTGTTTCACCAAAGGGGATCCTGAATGCCGACTCAAGAAAAACGACACTTTCAGCGTATCACCATGGATGGTCAGATCGTACTCTCCTGCGCAGATGCACAGTGGGATAGCCAGTTGCTGGATATTTCCTTCAAGGGCGCTCTACTGAGCACTCCAACAGGATGGACTGGTGAGCAAAACCATGAATGCGAGATGCAACTCATACTGACTGACGGCGTTACCATCAACATGGTGGGGACGATAGTCCACCAGACCAATGAAGCCCTGGGCTTTCGTTGCGATCACATCGATCTGGAAAGCATCAGTCATTTAAAACGCCTGGTCGAGCTCAACCTGGGTGATGAAGATCTGCTGGAAAGGGAGCTGGCAGAGCTAAGCCGGACTTAAGGAAGCACTGAATAATGTTGGCGAGGCAGTCAGGGCTAGGCAAAAAACGACGAAAAAGCGCAGTTTACACGTAGTAAATGAGCATTTTGAGTCGTTTTTTAACACCGCCCTGACAACGCAGGTAATTATTCAGCGTTTCCCTAAGCAGCAAACCTGGTCTGGGTATTACATGCCCTATGCATACTCACCCTCTCAAAATTGCTGCAAGGCCTCATCAAGGCGGCGCACACCAATAATTTCTAGCCCAGCAACGCCTTGCTTAGGTCTATTTGCCATAGGCACCAGCGCACGGCTAAAGCCATGCTTGGCCGCCTCGCGCAGACGATCCTGGCCATTAGGAACTGGTCTAATTTCACCGGCCAGACCCACCTCGCCAAACACCACCAAACCCTGCGGCACAGGACGATTACGCAGGCTGGACAATACCGCCAGCATGGTCGCAAGATCCGCTGCCGTCTCACTGACACGCATCCCGCCAACCACATTGACAAAGACATCCTGGTCATAGGTAGCCACGCCGCCGTGACGGTGCAGCACCGCGAGCAACATGGCCAGACGATTATGCTCCAGGCCAACCGTGACACGACGCGGATTGGCCAGATGACTTTCATCCACCAACGCCTGCACCTCCACCAACATGGGACGACTGCCCTCGATAGTCACCATGACCACGCTGCCGGCCACTTCCTCGTCATGGCGCGAGAGAAAAATTGCCGAGGGGTTGCTGACCTCTTTCAAACCCTTGTCGGTCATGGCAAATACACCCAGCTCATTGACAGAACCATAACGATTTTTGAAGGCCCGAATGGCGCGATAGCGACTACCGGCATCACCTTCAAAATACAGCACGGTATCCACCATATGCTCCAGCACACGCGGGCCAGCCAGTTGTCCATCCTTGGTGACATGCCCGACGAGAAACAAGGCCGTACCAGTGTGTTTGGCATAGCGCACTAGTTGCGCCGCACTCTCACGCACCTGCGCGACCGAGCCAGGCGCTGATTGCAACAACTCGGTATAGACCGTCTGCACCGAGTCCACCACCAACACCTGCGGCTTCTCCTGCTGGGCCGTAGCAAGAATGTCCTCTACCCGTGTTTCGGTAAACAGGCGCACCGTGCCGCTGTCCAAACCAAGGCGCTGGGCGCGCATGCTAACCTGCTGTGGCGATTCCTCACCGGTGACATACAAAGTACGCAACTGAGCTGCCAGTGCCGCCATGGTCTGCAACAATAGCGTGGATTTACCGATCCCCGGATCCCCGCCCAGCAACACCACCGAGCCTGGCACCAACCCACCGCCCAATACACGATCAAACTCACTGCTGCCGGTAGACAGACGACTGGTTTCCTCAGACACCACATCCTGCAGACTTTGTACCGCTACACCAACTGCTGCACCGGCGTAACCTGCATAGCCCGCATGACGACCCTTGCGCACAGGCACGGGCGCTGCCAGACTTTCCTGCATACTGTTCCAGGCACCACATTCCACGCATTGCCCGGCCCATTTGGGTGCCTGTGCTCCACACTCAGTACAGCTATAAACAGTTTTTCTCTTGCTCATGAATCTTCCCTGGGCCGCATATTTCACCTTAAGAATGCGAATAATGGCGCAGTGCTAATAATGGGGAAAAATAACCCGTTATTTTGGTTTTCATATAAATAAAACAACTCGGCGCAATCTCAAGAATCGGGTTTTTTCCGCTGATAAAATTATGCGGTCTAATCACGCTCATCGTAATCTGGCTGATTATGACGATTATTGCGGCTATCATTTTGTATCTGCCGCCGCCTGCGCAGCAGCAACAATAAAACAAACACCAATGTTGTCGGCAATAAAACCAAAAACAACACCAAACCAGTACTCGAAGTCAGCACCTCAAAAGACCATGTCCATGGCAACAAGCTCATTTTCATGTCTGCTGTACCGGCAAATAATTCGCTGTCTCAAGCGGAAACAATGTCTTCAGTGCCAATTGTGAACTGGCATTGATGGACAGGTCTGCCAGCATAGGCCAGGCCACCCAAGCGGCCATGCCGGCATCATCGCCCCCCTTGGGCACGCCAGCCAGATACTCGGCGGCCAGGTCGACAATAATATAGTGATAACATAACCTCCCCCGCTCATCATGCTCAATGTACTCAGTGGTATAGACAGGTTGCGTGGCACGGATAATGACGCCGGTTTCCTCACGAATCTCCCGCTCGGCGGCCTGTTGCATGGTCTCGCCCAGTAATTGACGACCACCTGGAATAGCCCAGCAACCTGCTGTCGGTGGATAGCGCCGCTGCACCAGCAAGACCTGATCCAGATGCACCACAACTGCGCCAACCGCAACCTGTGGCCCATCGCTTTGCAGCAGGCTCATATTCCGTTCTCAACCACTTTTACACGTGGCATTACACGGCATAACAATTCATAGGGAATAGTGCCTGCATGCTCAGCTATCTCCTCTACCGGCAAGCCCTCACCCCACAGCACGACCGGATCACCAACACGCGCCTCGGGCTGGCTACGCAAGTCGACAGTCAGCATATCCATCGCTACCTGACCTATCAGCGGCACCCTTCGATTATTGAGCAACACCGGCACACCATTTCTTGCATGACGCGGATAACCATCGCCATAACCCGCAGCCACCACCCCGACCGGCATGTCTTGCGGACAAACAAACACACCGCCATAACCAATGGCATCACCTTGTTTGAGATGTTTTACCGCGATCAATGCAGAGCGCAGCGTCATTACCGGCTTCAGGCCATGCTGTTCTGCGCGCCCACCCAGAAGAGGCGAGACACCATAAAGCATCAGGCCTGGCCTCACCCATTCGGCATGTGAACCTGGCCAGCCCAACAGACCAGCAGAATTAGCGATAGAACGCCCGCCAGACAAACCCTCAGTCAAGTGGGCAAAATCAGCCAACTGACGCGCGGTGAAATCATCATTGAGATTATCGGCATTGGCCAGATGTGTCATGCAGCCCAAAACCCGCCGCACATTTCTGCAGGCATTCAGGCGCTGCCAAACCTCCTTCGCCTCGACCAGAGGAAAACCCAGCCTATGCATGCCACTATCCAGCTTGAGCCAGACATCGACAGGCGCAGGCAACACGCACTGCTCCAGCTGTTCGATTTGGGAGTGATCATGAATCGCTGGGATGAATGCGTATTGCGCTATAACGGGCAGCTCAGCGGCAGCAAAAAAACCTTCCAGCAAGACAACTGGTTGCGATATCCCCGCCTCGCGCAATTGCAGTGCTTCAGCCAGCGAGGCAACACCAAAGGCGTCCGCCTCAGACAAGGCCTGCGCCACGCGCAACATGCCATGCCCATAAGCATTGGCCTTGATAGCGGCCAGGATACAACTGGCAGGGGCAGCAGCACGGGCACAGGCCAGATTATGCCGCAGTGCCGTGAGATCGATGAAGACCTGGGTAGCGCGCATCAATGCCCCCCATGTCCTCCGTGTGCAAAACTCTCGAAGCGGGTGTACTGACCGAGAAAGGCCAGACGTATCATCCCAATCGGGCCGTTACGTTGTTTGCCGATAATGATCTCAGCCGTCCCCTTGTCTGGACTCTCCGAGTTATATACCTCGTCACGATAAATAAACACGATCAAATCTGCATCCTGCTCAATCGCGCCAGATTCACGCAGATCTGACATCACTGGACGCTTGTTCGGACGTTGTTCCAGCGAGCGGTTAAGCTGCGACAGCGCGATCACCGGGCAACTCAGTTCCTTGGCCAGTGATTTCAGTGAACGAGAAATTTCAGAGATCTCGCCAGTACGATTTTCACTCGTCCCAGGCACCTGCATAAGCTGCAAATAATCGATCACGATCAAACCAAGCCCGTTCTCCTGCTCGCGCGCCAGGCGGCGGGCGCGGGCGCGCACGTCGGTAGGACTTAGTGCCGGAGTGTCATCAATGAAAATAGGCGCTTCCGCCAACAGATTGACCGCCGAGGTCAAGCGTGGCCAGTCATCATCGTCCAGCTTGCCAGTACGCACCTTCTTCTGATTGATATGCCCCAATGAAGACATCATACGCATGGCCAGTTGTTCACCAGGCATCTCCATGGAAAACACCGCAACCGGTTTTTGTTCCTTAATCGCCACATGTTCGACAATATTCATCGCAAATGAAGTTTTGCCCATGGATGGACGACCCGCGACAATAACCAGATCGGATTGCTGCAAACCGGCTGTCATTTCATCAAAATCGGTATAACCCGTAGCCAGTCCAGTGATCGGGCTATCCAGTCCAAACAGTTGATCAATCTTGTCCACCGTCTTGACCAGCAAGTCCTTCATGACGGCAAAGCCCACGCGCGAGCGCGCGCCCTGATCGGCGATTTGATAGACCTTTTTCTCCGCCTCATCCAGCAACTCAAACACGCCACGGCCTGCCGGATTGAAGGCGGTCTCGGCTATCTCATTGGTGACACGGATCAACTGCCGCAATACTGAACGTTCACGCACAATACTGGCGTAGGACTTGATATTGGCAACACTGGGCGTATTGCCAGCCAGATTACCCAGATAGGCAACCCCACCAGCCTCATCGAGCTGACCTTTCTTGTCCAGCCACTCAGCCAGGGTCACCACATCACAAGGATCGCTTTTTTCCAACAAACGCCGGATGGCCTGAAAGATAAGCCGATGATCACGACGGTAAAAATCTTCCTCCATGACCAGATCTGCCATACGATCCCAAGCGCTGTTATCCAGCATCAAACCACCCAGCACAGCCTGCTCCGCCTCAATGGAATGGGGCGGCACTTTTAATAAGGCGCCGGCGTCCTGGATCTGTGCTAAAGCGTATGTCTGCATGATGAGCCGTGTTGTTCTGAACAAAAAAAGAAATTACAGAATGTCTCAAGTACCCAACAGGGCAAAGAGAGCAAAATACATACCGCCCCTGTGAAAACCCTGACAGACCCATACCACCGTCAGCAAACAAATTCTGCCAAGACGCAGCGGCAGCGGCAAGACAAAAAGAGCGTAGCACAGACTGGCTGTTTTTACTGCTGGCAGTCATGTAACTCACAGATGGGTGCGCAGCAAATATAACTCAAGACATTGCGGGTGATTTGCGCCAAAGAATAGCGAAATTCAAATGAACAATAGAAGTGGTAAAAGGCGCTGCAGGACGCAATAACCATCGTGCATTGCGCCGTATGCAGGAAGCTTATGAGCGAAGATGAGCGAAGACGCTAAAGGTTTTCCCCTCTCCCCCAGCCCCTCTCCCGCAAGCGGTAGAGGGAGCTTAGCCGCTCCCATGGGAAAATGGCGCACTTGTTCCGTCATTCCCGCACAGGCGGGAATCCAGAAATTCAAAGAACCGAACCCCCGCGTGGGGGTGACATATAATGATTTTAAGCTAATTGGCTAATTGTTAATGGCCAGACCGTTTAAGCCATTTGGATGAAGCTAGCCGAACCAGTCACTCGGGATAACGACGAGACGCAAAACCTGATTCAGGCTGCCACCACGATAACTTTGATGACTTGTGTTACATCGGTGTGCAGGTTCAGATCAATCTCAAACTCACCGATCTGGCGGATGCTACCGTCTGGCATGGCAATATCCTGACGCTTTATCTCAATGCCGGCATCGGCAAGTGCCGTGGCGATATCTGCCGTGCCAATGGAACCAAACAGGCGACCACCATCACCAGCATTATGCGCAATGGTCACGGAGCCCAGTTCAGCTATCTTGACTGCCTTGGCCTCTGCTGCGGCCAATATCTCTGCAGCCACCTGTTCGAGCTCGGCGCGACGTGCCTCAAATTTTTCAATATTTGCCTTGGTGGCCATGACAGCCATGCCGCGCGGCATCAGATAGTTACGACCATAACCGGAACGTACCCGAACCTTCTCGCCCAGCGTGCCCAGATTGCGCACTTTTTCCAGCAAAATAATTTCCATTACATTTACCTCATTGGCTTGCGCCTTGTCATTGGGCGCTTTAATTCAAAACTATTCAGATCGACCAGCACCCATACGGACCCTGAAATCCAACCAATTATCCATCATACCCACAACGGCCATCAACAGCACCGCCTGTGTCGCCACAATGGGCAGCAACAACAAGGCATACATGGCCACCAACCAGCCTGTGCTGGCTCCACGTTTTGCCACCAGGCCATGCGCCACGGCAAGCCCCTGCAGCAAACATAACAGCAAGGCCAGTGGCAACAAATCTATAATGACCTGCCAACCCGCAGGTTGCAGCCAGGCAACTATCAGCAACAACGCTGCGACCCCAGCTACAATATTACCCAGCCGCAAGGCGTGAAACTCATGGCGAAAACCACCGGGATTATACAAGCTGGCCTGCCACCAACGCGCCAACAACAAACTCAATATTATTCCCAGGACTGTCGCCGCACCGACCATGCCAGTCATCAAACCGGCCAGCTGCTCCAGTATCGGCAACAAAATATCCTGCTGCTCTACTGGGGCCTGCTCGACCATTTGCCGGAGAAACTGTAGCCACCACTCAGTCGGGTTATCTATAACGGCATGAAAAGCAAAAATCAGGATCACGCCAAACAGAGCCGACAGTCGCAGGCTGCGCGCCAGATCCGCCGTGCGGCGCAGGCTCCATGCTGTTACCAGCAAAGGCAACCATAGTGCCACCAAAAAGGCCAGTGGCAACATAGGGTTACCCACCAACAGGCCACCGAGTACTGCGGTAGCCAGCGCAGCGCCGCTGATCACCTTGAGAGCCTCGGTCAGACCAAGGCGCAAGGTAACCAGCCCTATGGCAGCCGCACTGAGATAACCCAGTGGCGGCAATAAAAGCCCCAACATGGCCGTGACACTGGTTACCAGTATCGCCGCCATCGACCCACGCATGATGTTGTTCGCAAGGAACCTCATCGTGATGAAGTCAAAAATTCAAACTTATTCGTGTGAATCGGTATATGGCAGCAAGGCCAGATAACGGGCACGCTTGATGGCCAGCGCCAGCTGGCGCTGAAACTTGGCCTTGGTGCCAGTGATGCGGCTAGGCACAATCTTGCCGCTCTCGGTCACATAGGCCTTCAGTGTATTCAAATCTTTATAATCAATATGTTTCACGCCCTCGGCAGTGAAACGACAAAATTTCTTACGACGAAAAAAACGGGACATAAGCGATCTCCTGGTGTTATCCGCGAACTGCCTTACTCGGCAGTAGCCTCTTCACTGACTGATTCATCGTCAGCATCTTCACTGTCTGATTCATCGTCATCCGCCTCAGCACGACGATCGTCTCGATCGGAAAAATCACGACGGTCTTCGCGCTCATCACGCGACTTGGCCAGCAAGGACACCTCGGTTACAGCCTCATCCATGGCCAGAATCATATTACGGATCACAGCATCATTGAAGCGGAAGGCCGACTCCAGCTCTTTCATCGTCTCGATCGGGCACTCAATGTTCATCAACACGTAGTGCGCCTTATGAATCTTGTTAATGGGGTAGGCCAGCTGACGACGTCCCCAGTCTTCAAGACGATGGATAGTGCCGTCGGCGGCTTCAATGGTCGAGCGATAACGCTCGATCATGGCAGGAACCTGCTCGCTCTGATCCGGATGGACCAGAAACACGATTTCGTAGTGCTTCATTGTAACTCCTTACGGTTTGGACAGCCTTGGCATGACTCCGCCGAGGCAAGGAGTAATACCGCACAGCGCGGTATCAAAGGCGCGGGATTATATAGGCCAGCAGGAAAAAAGTCTATTCCTGTCAGGGCAAAATCATACTTGATTACTTTTTAACCAAAAAGCAGTTCCTCCTGGATTCTCGCCTGCGCGGGAATGACGGCATTAAAAAAGCGGTAGACTAATCTGCCGATCCTGGGTTCCTGCATGGCCGCATAAAACTCCCCTCTCCCGCTTGCGGGAGAGGGGCTGGGGGAGAGGGGCTGGGGGCCTTTGGTCTTCGTTCATAGGCCTCCTGCATTGCATGTTTATTTACACCGATAACAGCATCTACATTCGGCGCAATGCCCGGTGGTTATTGCGCCCTACCTGACTGGATTCCTGCGGGCGGCGGCAGGTTCCATAGAGTCCTGCATTTTTGCCTTCCGGGGCTTTTTATCTATCGTTTTCTTTGTCCTTGCTGCCGCCGACTTCTTCTTGGCAGGGGGCCTGGAAATACCCTTCGGCTCGCCGGTTGCTGGGAACGCTGGCTTCGTGCGGCGGCTTGCCGCCTTCTTTTTTGTGTCCGGCAATACCTCGGGACTGTCCATCTCGATGCCGAACACGTCGGCAAGCTGAGAATCGTCGAGCACCTTGCCCCTGGCAGGCGCTTTCCTGGTTTTAACGGACGTTTCTGCCGCCTGAGTCACCAGGTCAGTGGCGTCCACCTGGCGTAGTGTAAAGAGGAGTTCGGGTTGTGCATCCAGACGCGCGCCCACGCCGTAGAGCACGGCGGCGACATGCTTGCACATCGTCGCCCAATCCGGACAAGAGCAGCCAAGCCGGATGTCTTTGGGCGCGGGAAACAAGCCCGTTTTCGGTTGACAAATGTGCTCCATCACGGCTTTCGAGAGATTGCCCTGCAACAGATCGACCAGCGAAACGATGGATCCGGTGCATTTCTTCGCCAGCGACTTCCAGTGGGTGTCCGACACGGCGGCGATGCCGATTTCGATCTTGTACAGGCTGGACCCCATCACCAGCGCGCGCACCTTGCCCGGCTCGATCTGCAGATCAATGACCGAGCCGTTGCGTGCATAGGTGCGCCCACGCGGCAGCCGATTCTCATAGTCGCTGTAGGCTTCAAGGTTGTCGCACCAGGCCTTGCCCCAGAAGGTTTTGGCGATGGCTCGACCCTCAATAACCACCGGGCGCATGTCCTGCCCGGCCTTCCTCGCCTTCGTGACCGCTTTTTCGGCCTGCGCCCGCCGCTTGGCGGCCGGCACATATGGTTTCCAGTATCCGTAACTCATGCACTCAATTCCCCCATGGAGTGGATGTCAAGTCTAACCAAATCGAGCAGTTCTGCGTCGTTCATCTCGGTCAGGTTGATTTCAGCGCCGCCTTCGAGCACATCCTTTGCCAGTTGTTGCTTGGAGCGGATCATCTCATCGATGCGCTCTTCGATAGTGCCCCGGCAGACGAACTTGTGCGCCAGCACATTGCGGTGCTGGCCGATACGCCAGGCACGGTCGGTGGCCTGGTTTTCCACGGCGGGGTTCCACCAGCGATCGAAGTGGATCACATGGGAGGCGGCGGTCAGGTTTAATCCGGTTCCGCCCGCCTTGAGCGAAAGGACGAAGAATGGGCACTGTTCATCTTCCTGGAAGCGCTTGACAAGATCGCGCCGCTTACCCACCGGCGTACCGCCATGCAACACCAGGCCTTCGCGCCCGAAGATGTTGCCGAGGAAAGCCGCCAGTGGCGCGGTGGTCTCCCTGAACTGGGTGAAGACCAGCAACTTTTCCTGCCTGGCGGCGATGGTCTCCGCGATTTCAGCCAGCCGCCCGAATTTGCCGCTGCTTTCTGGTTTCCAGGCGCCATCGCCAAGCCATTGGGAAGGATGGTTGCAAATCTGCTTGAAGCGCATCAAATAGGCCAGCACCAGCCCCTTGCGTTCGATACCTTCCGCTGTTTCCAGTCTGGCGGTCAGTTCCTGGACCGCGCGCTGGTAAAGGGCGGTCTGGACGGGACTCAGCACTACCCAGGCGGTCATTTCTGTCTTGTCCGGCAAATCGTCGATGACGCGCTTGTCGCTCTTCAGGCGGCGCAGGATATAGGGGTTGACCAGGGTGCGCAGCGGGCCGTAATGCGCCATGTTTTTCGTCAATCCGGCAAAGGCCTTCCGCGATCCCAACAGGCCCGGATGAGTGAAATCGAAAATGGACCAGAGATCGGAAAGACGGTTTTCCACGGGCGTGCCGGTGAGTGCGATGCGCGACTCGGCCTGGAGTTGCTTGACCGCCTTTGTCTGCTTGGCCGCCGGATTCTTAAGCGCCTGCGCCTCGTCGGCCACCACCAGGTGCCAGCGCATCGCCAGCAGATTTGGCAAGCGCATCAGCGTACCGTAGCTGGTGATGACCAGATCGGTGGCTGCCAGCCGTTCGGGATCCAGCGCGTGCAGTTCCTCCTGTGTCATCGCCGACGGGTGTGCGATGAGGCAGCGCAAGGTGGGGGCGAAGCGTTCGGCCTCCTGCTGCCAGTTGGCCAGCAGCGACGCCGGGGCCACCAACAGGCTGGGGCGCGTTCGCTGCAATGTGAGCAGCAGCGCCAGTACCTGGATCGTCTTGCCCAGTCCCATGTCATCAGCGAGACAAGCCCCCAGCCCCATCCGGGTGAGCAGGTGCAGCCAGCGTACTCCCGTCTGCTGGTAAGGACGCAAGGTGGCTTTCAATGCCGGGCCGGGGGTGACGGCAGCCAATCCCTCCGGCGAGCGCAAGCCCTGGAGCATCTCGGCCAGCCAGTCTCCGGCGACGATTTCCGACCAATCCGGATCGGCAGGCATGGCATCGTCGAGCGCAGCGCCCGCCAGCAAGCGCATGGCCTGGCCGAAGGGCAGCCCCGCCGCCGCTGCCTCCTCGACACCCTGAAAACGCGCTATGAGGTGTGATAGCCGGTCACGATCTAACTCCACCCACTGGCCGCGTATCCATTGCAGCCCGGCGTTCGCTGCCAGCAGAGACTGGATTTCGGCGGGGGTCAGCGCCTGCCCGTCGAGCGTGACTTCCATGCGAAAGTCGAGCAAGGCGCCCATGCCGAGCAGCGAGGGATTCTTGGTGCCGATGGTAGCGGAGACCTTGGGCCGGGCGGGACGATCCGCGGCCCAGGTTTTGGGCATGCGCACGACGATGCCCGCCCCTTGCAGATGGGGAACATCCTTGAGGAAGCACACCGCCTCATCAACCCCCCAGCGCAAGGGATGATAGATCTCGCCCTCGTTGACCATGTCGGTCAGCCAGTTGCAGCTTTCCGCCGCCTTTTGCACAGGCAGGAGCAGGGACAGAAGCTGCGCCTTTTTCCTGCCACCAGAGAATTCCGCCAGCGCTTGCGAAAGCGGCAGGTGCTGCGCCTTGCCGTGCGCCGACAAGCGCGAGGTATAGGTGGCCAGAAAAGCGAAGGGGTATTCAGCATCCTTGCGGTTTTCGGCCAGATTGAAATGTACGCGCCCGACTAGATTCCAGGCCGGATTTTTCGACTTGAGAAAATCCTGTAGCGATTGACCGCAAGTGACCAACGCTTCCTTCACGACAGATTCGATGTCCGACCAGAGCGCGCGGAGAATTTCCGGCGTTAGATATTCCGCGCCCGTCATCGGCGGAGCGTCCAGACACAGAGTTTCGAGAGTCAACGCATCCGGTGCGGCAACGGCCACCTCGCCGTCTTCCGGTATTGCAGTCAGCGCCGTCACAAAGTGCGCCGCGAAGTCACGCCAGAAGGCCCACAGCGGCGGCAGCGCAGTGGTCACTTCCGCCGCGCCCAGGTGCAGCAGGCCGTGGCCCGCGCCTTGTGCGAAAGCAGCAGCCAGCCGGTCAGTCAGCGCCTCAGCCAGCGGCGGTGCGTCTGTTTCTGTGCCGGACAGGAGATGTCCACGGGGCGAAAGATACAGGGCAATATTCATCTCGCGCGTCTTTCCACCGCCGTCTGTTCGTGGATGGCCCAGTGCGGCCTGTTTTGCACCAGGGCGAAGAAATCGCGCGTAGTCTTGGCGCTGGCGTCGTAGTCGAAGGCTGGGGCGTAAAGATCGGTCACCTTTTGATAGAACTTGCACTCGGACAGGCGGATTTCACGGATGCAAGCCACTTGGCGGTCAAAGTATTCATCGGTGAACATGTGGCCCTTTTTCAGGCGCTCCACATCCATTGCCCAGCCTTGAATGGTGTAGTCCTTGACGTTCTGCCCCACCCATTTGCGAAATTGCACGGCGCGAGTGTTGTTGACCTTGAAACCCACGGCGACAATGGCTTGCAGCTTGTAGTGCTTGGTGCTGTAGTTTTTACCATCGGATACAGCGACAAAGCTCAGATATTCGGCCGCCGAGGAGCGAGCGATATCCGCCTTTTGATCGGTTTTCTTCTTGCTCATGCCCAGTCTCCTTCCAGATCGGCGACGACGGCATCAATTTGCGTGTGCAATTCTGCCTAAGGCGTTGTGGCCGATTAACCATCGGGAAGCCCGCGCCTTGCGTGCCTTTGCCATCACAGTGACCGTTTCACCCTGCTTGCTGGCTTGTTTATGGCTTGGAAAACGCTTTAGCTAGTGCGTTGGCGCAGAGCCTCAAACAAGCAGATGCCTGTAGCCACCGAAACGTTAAGGCTTTCAACACTACCAGCCATCGGGATACGCACCAGCAGATCACAGTGCTCACGAGTCAGGCGGCGCAGGCCCTTGCCTTCAGCGCCCATAACCAGCGCCAATGGGCCACGCAGATCAGCTTGATAGAGTGAGGTTTCTGTCTCACCGGCAGCCCCGACCAGAAAGACACTGTTATCGCGCAACATACGCAGGCTACGTGCAAGATTAGTTACTTGCACAAAGGGTACAGTTTCAGCCGCACCGCAGGCCACCTTGCGTACCACCGGCGTCAGCCCACAAGCCTTGTCGCGGGGCGTAATGACGGCATGCACACCGGCGGCATCGGCACTGCGCAAACAGGCACCCAAGTTGTGTGGATCGGTAATTCCATCAAGGATCAATAAAAACGGCGCAACATCCAGATCAATCAATAGCTGTTCCAGAAAGGACTCGCTACGCGCCTCGGCTGGGCGTACCTGCAAGACCACCCCCTGATGGCGCTCATGCCCTACCATGTGATCTAGTTGCTGGCGCTTGACCCTGTGCAAGCGTACACCGCTATTTTCTGCAGTCTGTGCCAGCTTTTGCAGACGTGCATCGTCACGTTCAGCCGCCAACCACAATTCCACCACGCGCTCAGGCTGGCGCAATGCGGCCTCGACACAGTGCAGACCGAATAACAGCTCAAGCATTGCCATTTAATTTCAGCACTGAAAAATAGCTCTCACTTATTCTTTGCGTGCCTGATGTTTTTTGCTGCGGCCACGAAAGTGTTTTTTTGCCTTGGCTGGCTTTTTGTCGTCGTGCTTTGCACCCCTGGATTTTATGGCTTTCTTCTTGGCTGTTGCTGTCTCAGCAAGCTTCTCTTCCACCACCTCAAAATCGATTTTGCGATCATCCAGATCAACCCGCACTACGCGTACACGCAAGCGATCTGCCAGTCGATAAATACGCCTGGTGCGATCACCAACCATCCTGTGATGAGCCTGATCATAGTGGTAATAATCATTCTGCAAACTGGCAATATGCACCAGCCCTTCAACATAGATATCTTCAAGCTCGACAAACAGGCCAAAGCCGGTAACGCTGGAGATAAGACCGCTAAACTCCTCGCCTATCTTATCGAGCATGTATTCACATTTCAGCCAGTCCACTACATCCCGTGTCGCTTCATCAGCACGGCGCTCGGTCATCGAGCAGTGATCGCCCAGCAACACCATTTCATCAAAGCTGTAACGAAATGCAGTTGGGCGCTTGCCTGAGAGCACATGCCGAATGGCACGATGCACCAACAGATCGGAATAACGGCGTATCGGTGAGGTGAAATGTGTATAGCTGTCATAAGCCAAACCAAAATGGCCAAGATTATCAGGTGAATACACCGCTTGAGCCATACTGCGCAGCAACACCGTCTGGATCAAATGCGCATCTGGTCGATCAGCTACCTGATTCAACAACACCGAGTAATCTTCTGGCTGCGGTTCATCACCACCACCCAGTGACAAGCCCATCTCACGCAGGAATTCATGCAACTTGCCAAGCTTGTCTTCCCGTGGCGGGGCGTGTACACGATAGACTATGGGTATCTTGGCCTTGCTGAGAAATCTCGCTGCCGCCACGTTTGCCAGCAACATACACTCCTCGATCAAACAATGGGCATCGTTGCGCACCATAGGCACGACGCTATCGATCTTCTTGCTGGAACCAAACACGATACGTGTTTCAACCGTGGCAAAATCAATTGCGCCACGCTGTCTGCGCTGTTTGAGCAATTTCTGGAACAGGGCATAAAGGCCCTCCAGATGCGGCAGCAGGTCGGCATATTCAGATCGCGTATCTGCATCGTTATCAACCAGCATTGCAGCAACCTTGTCATAGGTCAGCCTTGCCGCCGAGCGCATGACTGCTGGGTAAAACTGATAACTCTTCAACACACCGGTTGCGCTCACCTCCATATCACAGGCCATGCACAACCTGTCGATCTGTGGATTGAGTGAACAAAGGCCATTAGATAGCTGCTCCGGCAACATAGGTATGACACGCCCAGGGAAATAAACCGAATTACCGCGCACCCGCGCCTCACTATCCAGGGGGCTGCCCGGCTGCACATAGTGCGAGACATCGGCGATGGCCACTACCAGGCGCCAGCCCTTGCCGCGCGGCTCACAATACACGGCATCATCGAAATCCATGGCATCCTCGCCATCGATGGTCACCAAAGGCAAGTCACGCAAATCAACCCGCCCCTGCTTGTCTTCTTCTGCCACTATGGTGGGCAGCTCACGGGCTTCTTCTTCGACCAGCAAAGACCAATCTTGCGGCAACTGATAGGCGCGTATGGCCACATCAATCTCCATGCCAGGTGCCATGTGATCACCCAAAATTTCAATCACACGACCTATCGCCTGACGATAGCGCGTCGGCGGCTCCATGATCTGTACGGTAACAATTTGACCAGCACGTGCACCATAGGCTTGATCCGCTGAAACAAGGATCTCCTGCACGATACGTTTGTTATCGGCAGAGACAAAACCCACACCAGCTTCCACGCGATAACGACCCACTACGCGATCGGTATGGCGCTCCAGCACCTCGACCACGGAACCTTCACGCCGACCACGGCGATCGAGGCCGGCAACTCTTGCCAGCGCGCGATCGCCATGAAAAAGCATGCGCATCTCGCGCGCAGAGAGGAATAAATCTGAACTGCCATCATCCGGTACGAGAAAGCCAAAGCCATCTGGATGACCAATGACACGACCAGCGATCAAATCCATCTTGCTGATCAAGCCATAGCCACCACGCCGGTTCCTGATCAATTGACCATCACGTTCCATTGCTCGCAGGCGACGCGTCAGGGCATCCAGTTGCTCTGCTTCCTGTAAATCCAGGGTTTTAACTATCTCCTGATAGTTCAGGGGTACGCCTTGATCCTCCAGCAACTGCATAATGAATTCACGGCTGGGGATAGGGTTGGCGTATTTCTGCGCCTCGCGTTCTTGGAAGGGGTCTTGATGGCGTTTACGTTTTGACATGTGCTTAACTGAAAATCCTGGTAAGTGAGATATACATTGTAGCTTGTTCGACCCGATACGGGCAGGAAATCTATATTCTATTCTCTCTCCCACAAGCCCCTCGCTCGCGCCCCACGGCCTTGATAAACCTTGTTAAACTAAGCGGATGTCAACCGTACTTGTCGATACCCCAGGCCGCGAGATCTACACGGTTTCCCGCCTCAATGCCGAAGCCCGCGCTGTCATGGAGGGCAGCTTCCCACTGTTATGGATAGAAGGTGAAATCTCCAACCTGGCGCGTCCATCATCTGGTCACTGGTATTTTTCGCTCAAGGACAGCGCGGCGCAAGTGCGCTGCGCCATGTTTCGCCAGCGCAACATGCTATTACGTTTCAAGCCACAGGATGGCATGCAGGTGCTGATCCGCGCCCGTGTTTCACTCTACGAAGGCCGTGGCGAATTTCAACTACTTGCCGAACACATGGAGGAAGCCGGTACAGGCGCACTGCAAAGGGCCTTTGAAATTCTCAAACAACGCCTGCAACAAGAAGGACTGTTTGCTAGCGAACTCAAACGCCCACTGCCCACATTTCCGGCTTGCATTGGCGTGATCACATCGCCCAGTGGCGCTGCCATACGCGATATTCTCACCGTGCTGGCACGACGCTTTCCGCGCATTCCTGTCATCGTCTATCCTGTTCTCGTCCAGGGTACGGGCGCGGCTGAACAGATCTCTGCTGCCATTCAACGGGCAGGCAAGCGGGCTGAATGCGATGTATTGATAGTTGGACGCGGTGGCGGCTCGCTGGAAGATCTATGGGCATTTAATGAAGAAGTCGTGGCCCGTGCGATCCATGCATCAACCATTCCCATCGTCAGCGCGGTAGGTCATGAAATCGACTTCACCATTGCTGACTTTGTTGCCGACATGCGCGCGCCGACACCTTCAGCCGCCGCCGAATTGCTCAGCCCGGATCAGGCTGAAATAGCAACCAAGCTTCTGCAACAGCGTCTGCGTCTGGCGCAATCACTGCAACGCCAGCTACGCCATAAACGTCAGACCCTCACCCAGCTCCAGCAACGTCTCAAGCACCCAGGTCGCCGTCTGCAAGATATTGCACAGCGCCTCGATGGACTGGAACAACGCCTGCTACGCGCCCAGCAAGTGCGCATACACCGCGCGGCCTCTTCGCTGGCGACAATTTTTGCTCAACTGGAGCGCCACACGCCCAGTCATCGCATCAGCACACTGCAGCTGCAAACCAAAGATATATCGCACCGTCTGCAGCGTGTCATGGGGCAATATCAGCAACAATTACAGCAACGACTACAACAGGCTGCACAAACTCTGGATGCACTAAGCCCACTTGCCACACTTAGCCGTGGCTATGCCATCATCACTACAGCAGATGGCAAAATCATACGCAGCAGCTCACAAACCAAAGCAGGTGAACAAGTAAAAGCCAGACTTGCCGAGGGTCTATTATTATGCCGTGTGGAAGGAATCGAATAATGAAATTTTTCTCTGTTTACCGCTTGTTGCTCGCCAGTCTTTTGCTCATTGGCAGCAACACTCTTTTCGCACTACCACAAAATGCGGCGCATCAAGGAGGCGTGGCAATAGTTGCACTGGGAGATCACGCTCAGCCACCAAAGGCCTACTATCAGGGCAAGCCCGTGTTGATCGTCAAAGAAGCAGGACAATGGCAGGCCGTAGTGGGTATTTCACTGGATGCCAAACCGGGTCGGCACACCTTGCGCGTGCAGCCACCAGGCAGTCCAGATCATCAACTTACATTTACCGTCACAGAAAAAAAATATGTGGAGCAACATCTTCAGGTTGCACCACGCATGGTCAATCCTGCCGCACAAGATCAGCAGCGTATTGCCAATGACTTCAAGCTCAGCAAAAAGGTCTTTGCCACCTTTACCCCAACAGAAAATATTCCTGCAAACTTTGCTATACCGGTAAATGGCCGTTTCAGCAGCCCGTTTGGCCTGCGGCGTTTTTTCAATGGCGAACCGCGTAATCCACACAGTGGCATCGATCTGGCCGCCCCCACCGGCACACCTATTCATGCGCCAGCAACAGGCCGCGTCATCGCCACAGGTGATCTCTACTACAACGGCAATACCGTATATCTCGATCACGGCCAGGGTCTCATCACCATGTACTGCCACATGAGTCGTATCGATGTAAAAGCCGGTCAGGAGATCAAGGCAGGAGATGTGTTGGGTGCAGTCGGTGCTACAGGCCGCGTGACCGGCCCACACCTGCACTTGACCTTCAGCCTCAATGACACGCGTGTCGATCCGCTGCTGTTTCTTGATAAAGAGAGCGTCGCTCAACTGCCGGAGAAATAACTACAGCTGGATTTTGTTTGGGGGAAAGGCGGCGAAAAAAACACAGGCAGGTTTGCTGCCTTTGGTGAAACCTGTTCGATGAGTACGAGTGCTCAACCCACCTTAATGGGCCAGGGCAAAATCATACTTGATTACTTTTAACCAAAAAGCAGTTCCTCCTGGATTCCCGCCTGCGCGGGAATGACGGTTCTGAGTAGAGCGCTTGCTTGATGGCTTAACGTCACTATAAACACACACGCGGGCATAAATGCCCGCCCTACCTGACTACATCCGGCGCAATGCCGTTGGTTATTGCGCCATACATTAACTGCAACACCCATCGTGGCCAAAGCCCCTGCTTAAAGCTCCCCTCTCCCGCTGGCGGGAGAGGGGCTGGGGGAGAGGGTGAAAAGGCTTTTCATCTTGGTTCATGCCAGCTGGTTATTGCGCTCTATGCACCGCCTCGTTGTGACGCTCCGCTCCACCACCAAACGTCACCCCCGCGTAGGCGTGGGTCCAGTTCTTTTGAATTTCTGGATTCACTCCTGCGCGGGAATGACGGTTCTAAGTCGAGCGCTTGCTTGATGGCTTAATGTCGTTATGACACCAACATAAACAGAAAGAGTAGCTATATCCGGCGCAATGCCCGTTGGATATTGCGCCATACATTAGCTGCAACACCCATCGTGGCCAAAGCCCCTGCTCAAAGCTCCCCTCTCCCGCTGGCGGGAGAGGGCTGGGGGAGAGGGTGAAAAGGCTTTTCATCTTGGTTCATGCCAGCTGGTTATTGCGCTCTATGCACCGCCTCGTTGTGACGCTCCGCTCCACCACCAAACGTCACCCCCGCGTAGGCGTGGGTCCAGTTCTTTTGAATTTCTGGATTCACTCCTGCGCGGGAATGACGGTTCTAAGTCGAGCGCTTGCTTGATGGCTGAACATTGAGCCTCATAGCTCGACTCATATACTGCAAACTGCTTAACTTATCCAGCCCTGGTAATCAGCGTTTTTGAAAACGGCAATAGACAAAATGCTGTTCTTTCTGTGCGGGTGTGATGTGCACTTCAGTCAGGCTATCCAGCAGACGATAACCATCACCCAATTCAGCGCTGAGAGATTCTTCACTATAACGTTGCACCGGCAAATTGCTGCACTGTTCCGGCCCATCCAGGGCAAAGGTAGCAATGACCAATTGACCACCAGCTCGCAGGCCACGTTCAAGACACTGACGATAGGCCCATCGTTCCGCTGGCTCTACGAGAAAATGAAACACTGCCCGATCGTGCCACAAGGCATAACTCCGTGGTGGTTTGAACTCCATAACATCTGCCTCAAACCACTGCACCTGTTCCGCCCGCTCGGCCAGTCTTGCACTTGCCAGGCGCAAGGCCGTGGCAGAAATATCCAGCACACCGACATCGCCATAGCCATCTTCCAGCAACGCATCAACCAGACGTGAAGCCCCGCCACCTACATCGATCATGGGCTCTGTCTTGGAAATATTTGCCGCAGTAATGAGGCGCAATGAATAGTCCGGATGTGGCTGAAACCAGCTCACCTCATCAACTGGTTTATGTGTATATATCTGCTCCCAATGCCGCTTGCGCTCCATGTCATCTCCTCGTGTGAGAAACGATTCAGACTTGAGTTTTGCACAAAAGTCCAGCCGAGCAAGCAACACTGTTTATTTTTTCTTCTTGCGCGCCTGCTTTTTTGCCAACTTTTTACTGTGTGTCACCAGGCGCTTGCGCTTTTGTTGCTGGCGTGGAGTAAGTTTATTTTTCTTTCCCGCGTAAGGATTTTCACCCGACTTGAACTCAATGCGTACTGGAGTTCCTTCAAGCTTCAAGTGTTCACGAAAAAAATTAATCAGATAACGCTGATAAGTTCTGGGGACTTGCTCAGTCTGATTACCATGAATGATAATAAGTGGTGGATTTTTGCCACCCTGATGGGCATAACGCAGCTTGATCCGCCGACCACCGACCAATGGTGGTGGATGGGCAACAAGTGCCGACTCCAGCAAGCGGGTCAACTCAGGCGTAGATAATTTACGCAAGGCCGAAGCGTAGGCACGCCTGGTGGAGGCAAACAACTCCCCTACGCCAGTACCATGCAGAGCAGAAATATAATGCAGTTTGGCGAAGTCGATAAAAGGCAGTTTCAGATCCAGCTCTCGGCGCACATTATCGCGCTGTTCCTGCGACAGGCCATCCCACTTGTTTACCGCCAGTACCAGGGCGCGACCTGCATCTATCACAAAGCCAAGCAAGGTGGCATCCTGCTCGCTGACCCCCTCGCGGGCATCCAGCACCATGATTACCACATGCGCCTCTTCAATGGCCTGCAGCGTCTTGATGACACTGAATTTTTCTATTGCCTCGTCAACGCGTGCACGTCGCCGCACCCCGGCGGTATCTATCAGAATATAATTCTGTTCATCACGCTCAAAGGGAATGAAAATACTATCGCGCGTGGTGCCTGGCTGATCGAAGACCACCACGCGTTCCTCGCCCAGGATGCGATTGACCAAGGTGGATTTGCCGACATTGGGACGACCTACCACTGCTACCTTGATACTTTGCTGAGCTTCCAGCTCATCCTCATCAACCACATCTTCCGGCAGATCGGCCAGCACGCGCTCCATCAAGCGCATCACGCCACGCCCATGCACAGCTGCAATGGGCACAGGCTCACCAAGGCCAAGCGCATGAAACTCGGCAGCCAGCAAGGAAGGCTCACCGACATCAGTTTTATTGACCGCCAGCACAACTTCAGTGCCACGCTGACGCAGCCATTGAGCGATGGCCTCATCGCCCGCACAAAGACCATCACGCGCATCGACGAGAAACAGCACCCGCTGAGCCTCATCAATCGCCTGCTCCACCTGGTGTAGCATTAACGCCTTGATGCCCTGCTCATCGCCAGACAAGCCGCCTGTATCAACAACGATGTAGGAACGTTCACCTACCCGACCAGTGCCGTACTGACGATCGCGGGTCAAGCCAGGAACGTCAGCCACCAGGGCATCACGACTGCGAGTCAAATAATTAAACAGCGTGGACTTGCCGACATTGGGACGCCCAATCAGGGCGATAACCGGTTTCATGGCAGTAACAGAACCTTGGCTTGAGAGATACTTACAGGAAAACAGGCCATTCAGTCTGATAAAACCTGAATGGCATTTAGCGCGCCGCGCTTGTCCATTATATAGACATAATCATCCTGCACCTGAGGCATCGCCAGCACAGCCCGATCTTCCAAGTATGTGCTTTCTGCCAAGGCTGTGGCCATTGGGAAGTTCTCTTCCAGGTTCTTTACCCGTGTACGCGCCAGTAGCGAGCCTTCCTCGCGCGCCAGCCAATGCACGTAACCTTCAAAGTCAGCGACCACTATAGCGCCACCTTGTATGGCCGGGGAGGAAAGCGAACGATTATGCAATGCAGTTTGCTTCCATAAGGTACCGCCATTGCTGCGTGCCAGCGCCCAGACATCGCCATTGGCATCGGTAACATAAATATCCCGCGCGGCAACCGCCAATCCAGTCCAGGTGGAAAACTCACGCGCCCAGAGCAGGCGGCCTGCATCCAGTGTCAGTGCCGCGATCCGCCCCTGATAACCAGCCACATAAACCACGCCATCGCTGATCACCAGGCGTGCATCAATATCGACCAGCCTTTCAAGTTCGGTGCGGCCGCGTGCGACTGCAATAGTGCTCTCCCAGAGCAAATGGCCATCCTGCAGGGAAACCGCTGCCACACGACCATTATCAAAGCCCGCCACAACTATCGACCCTTCTATCTGCGGCTCGCCCACGCCACGCAAGGACAACAGCGGCACTGTCTGCGCATAACGCCATAACCTGCGGCCATCATTGGCATCCAGCCCGAACAGGGCACCATCGACACTACGCACCACCACCACATCGCCACTGCGTTTGGGCGCAGCCAGGATCTCACTACCAAGCATGGCTCGCCAACGAACATGTCCATCCTTTTTATCCAGGGCGATGACTTCAGCATCACCACCCAGATACAACGCATCACCCCCATCGCCAGGGCCACTGTTTACGGGCGCGGCAATCTCTGTACGCCAGATTCTATGACCGGAATCAAGCTCAAAGGCTTCTACTCTACCTTTGTAATTTGCAGCATAGACACGGTCATGCTCAAGCAACGGCGGCAAGGCAATATGGTGTTTGCCCACACCCTTGTCCAGCTCCCGCACCCAAAGTGTTCTTACCTTGAATTGTGTCTTCAACTCAGTCAGCGCGGCCGGTGGATCGAGATCCAGACGACCAGGACTACTACTGCAGGCAGCCAGCAGCAAGGCAACAAGAATGAGGGATATTTGTCTCACTGAGCAGCCACCTCGGCGTCACTCAAATCATCTATTTTCATTTGCAGCATCTGCTGCTTGCCAGGTACATCTGCGGAGGCAGCCATTGCCGCCTGATAGGCACGCAAGGCTTGTCCCCGATCATTTTTTGCCAGCAATGCGTCACCTTTTGTTTCTTCTACCAAGGCAAGAGAATTTTTGTCGTTGATCTGCGCCAACAGCTGCAAGGATTCATCCACTCGGCCCTGAGCCAGGGTCACTCTTGCCAAACGCAGCTGCGCTATCAAGTGCAACTCGGCTAATTTACTGTTCTCCATCACCCAACGCAGGTGCGCCGCTGCTCCATCGAGGTCATTCTGATCCACTAATTGCTGCGCCAGGCTGAATGATGCCAATGCGGCATAAGTTGACTTGGCATGTTCGGCAATTATGCGACGCGCCGTTTCAATCACCGCGCGATCTTCGCCGCCATCGAGTTGCATTAACATTTGCTGATACAAGGTGGAAGCTGACTCGGCGTTTAGCCTGGTTGTATCCTGCCAATAACGCCAACCAAATACTGCCGCCAGGGCAATGAGCGCGCCTATAATCACACTGCGACCATTCTCCTTCCACCAGTCCTTGAGCGCATCCACCTGCTCTTCTTCAGTACGATAAACTTCCACTGCTCTCTCCTCAAATAATTACAGCTTATTTATTGCTGACGACAAAATCCTGCAAAAAAGACACCACCTGATCCAGCATAAAGCTCTTCTGCTCCACCTGCTCACGCAAATTCTTGATGGCGGCACAGCCCTTGCTGACCTCATCTTCACCAAGAATCAAAGCCAGGCTAGCACCACTTTTGTCTGCGCGTTTCAATTGACTCTTGAAGCTTGCCTCGCCCTGGTTGAGCTCAACGCGCAAACCAGGCACCTCATCACGCAGACGCTCAGCCAGCAATAAGCCATGCAACTGCGCCGCCTCACCTACGCGCACCATATAGACATGCGGCGCGTAGCGTGTAAGTGGCACCACGCTTTCATCCAGTAAGGCAACCAGGCGTTCCAGACCAATGGCAAAGCCAACCGCCTGCGTGGGCTTGCCGCCCAACTGTTCCACCAGACCATCAAACCGGCCACCGGCACAGACAGTACCTTGTGCACCCAGCTTGTCGGTCACCCACTCAAATACAGTGCGGCCATAATAATCCAGGCCACGCACCAGACAGGGATTTATCTGATAAGCAATACCCACCGCATCAAGCTGCGCGCGCAGACGCATAAAATGTTCATGCGATTCTGCATCAAGATGTTCGTTCAGCTTTGGCGCTGAGACGATCAGCTCAGCCATCGCTGGATTTTTGCTATCCAGAATGCGCAATGGATTACTATGCAACCGCCTTTGACTATCTTCATCCAATCGCGACTCATGCTGGGCAAAATACTGCACCAGCTTTTCCCGATATGCTGCACGTGCGTCAGCTGAGCCAAGTGAATTGAGCTGTAGCGTGACTGATTTATCCAGACCCAGCAAACGCCACAAACGGGCTGTCATCACAATCAACTCGGCATCGATATCCGGTCCTGGCAGACCAAACACTTCAACACCCAATTGATGGAATTGGCGATAACGACCCTTCTGCGGCCGCTCATGACGAAACATCGGGCCGAGATACCAAAGCTTCTGGATCTGATTGTGCAACAAGCCATTTTCGATCGCGGCACGCACACAGCCTGCCGTCCCTTCAGGGCGCAGCGTAAGTGAATCACCATTACGATCTTCGAAGGTATACATCTCCTTCTCGACGATATCGGTCACCTCACCGATGGATCGCTTGAACAGCTCGGTTTTTTCCACTATAGGCAGACGTATTTCAGCATATCCATAAGAGGCAAGCAGATTACGCAGGGTCTGCTCGATAAACTGCCAGCTTGGTGTCTGTGTCGGCAGCAGATCATTCATACCGCGCACTGACTGAATATTACCGCTCAAAATCGATCTCCAGATTCTTCAACCATAGTCTTGCGCCGCGCCAACTCTGCACGGATCTGTGTTTCCAAAGCATCAACCAGATCGACGTTATCTACCTTGTGGTCCGGTTTGCCACCGACATAAAGCAGGCTGGGCTGACCACCAGCAAGGCCAATGTCTGCCTCACGCGCCTCGCCTGGGCCATTGACCACACAACCAATTACAGCCACATCCAGCGGCTCGAGAATATCCTCCAGACGCTGCTCCAAGGCGTTTACCGTAGCTATGACATCGAAGCACTGCCGCGAACAAGAAGGGCAGGCGATGAGGTTCACTCCCTTGCTGCGTAAATGCAGGCTCTTGAGAATATCAAAGCCAACGCGTATTTCCTCGACAGGATCGGCTGCCAGAGAAACACGTATAGTGTCTCCTATGCCATCAACCAGCAACATACCAAGGCCAATCGCCGACTTTACCGTGCCTGAACGAAGGCCACCCGCCTCGGTTATGCCAAGATGCAGCGGCTGCTCGATCTGGCTGGCCAATTTACGATAGGCATCCACTGTAAGAAATATTTCCGAGGCCTTGAGGCTGATTTTAAAATCCTGAAAATTCAGACGATCTAGAATTTCGATATGTCGTAGCGCAGATTCAACCAAGGCTTCGGCCGTTGGCTCGGCGTACTTTTTCTGCAAATCTTTTTCCAGCGAGCCTGCGTTGACACCAACACGAATAGGGATGTTGCGCTCACCGGCAGCATCAACCACAGCACGCACACGATCCTCGCGACCGATGTTGCCAGGATTGATACGCAAACAATCCGCGCCAAGTTCGGCTACCCGCAGGGCTATCCGGTAATCAAAATGAATATCGGTAACCAGCGGCACCTGCACCTGTTGCTTGATCTCGCCAAATGCCTCTGCCGCCGCCATATCAGGCACTGATACCCGCACGATGTCCGCGCCGGCATTTACAAGTACCTGTATCTGGCGCACCGTCGCAGCCACATCATGTGTATCGGTATTGGTCATGCTCTGCACCGAGATGGGGGCATCACCACCCACCGGCACATTGCCAACCATGATCTGGCGTGATTTACGCCGTTTGATGGGAGCGCGTTGATACATGATTCATTCGATCATGATTTTATTGTCGGCGTCCTTGCCCAGGCTGAACTTGGCCACGTCACCACGCCGACGAAAGGCAGAGTGGTCAAACAGCTTGTTTTGATAACGCACCTTCACCACCGCCGCATTACCTAAAAACACACTAAAAGGCGCCTTGCCATGCAGGGTACGGCTGGTACCGGCTGACAACATCTCATAGGCCAGCTGGTTGCCATCTGCATCGCTTACCTCCATCCAGCTTTCACCATCAATCGCTGTCAATTGTACGGAACTGATTTTTTCTCCCATGCGCACTGGCTCATCGTTGATAACTGGCGCGGGTGTCACAACCACCTGCTGTGCTGGTTTTATGCTGTCAACAGAAGCAGTCTCCACCGATGCTGGTTGCTCTGCCGTCTGCTGCTGCAAATTATCTTTGACAAAATCAGGCATCGGCTCGTCTGCCATAGGCGATTCCTGCTCAGGTTCAATTGATTCTTGCTCAGGCTCGACATGCTGCAGGCCCTCGGCCAACCCGGCTGCCGCAGACAACGATGCAGTGCCAGCTGCAACATTATCAACTGGCTGATGTGTAAGCCACCAAATACCCAATAGCGCAAGTAGCAACAGTACAATCAACCAGGTAACGAGTTTGACCAACCAGTCACTGCTGCGTGTTTGTTGCCGCGGCATGATTGATGCAACCTTCATCGAGGATTGATTATGTTGCTCCAGCTGGTCGAGCAAGTTATCCACTGGCAAATCCAGCAAACGCGCATAGTTGCGTAGATAACCACTGACATAGGCCAACGGTGGCAAATTGGCGTAATCATCCTGTTCCAGGGCCCGAATCAACTCGACGCGCAGGCGCAAATGGACAGAAACCTCTTCACAACTAAGCCCAGCTGCCTCTCGCGCCAGCCGCAGGTTGTGCCCGGGGCCGGTAACGACAGCAAGCTCGTCGGTTACATCATCAGTAGGTGGGTCGTTTAAATCCAGATTCATTTCGATTGTAGATATAATTTGGCTTCTTCCGTATCAGGAAAGCTGTTACGCAACAACATTTCATAGCTGGACAAGGCATTTCGATCACCCAGCACGCGTTCAACCTGTATCCCCAGCCACAGGCTTTGTGGTGTATGCGTGGCCACGGCAGCATACCGCTGCAGAAAGGCACGCGCAGAGATCAGGTTTTGCTGCTGTAGTGACACCTCGGCCATGGCCAGCAACGACCTGGGCAAATTGGGGTTGACCCTCAGAGCTTCTCGATAATAATGCTCCGCCTTTACCGTATCACCCTTATCCAGCAAGCACTGACCTACATTTTCAAAGGCCCCTTCACGCCCAGGCCAGACTGGATTATCCAGTGCCTGCAACAAATATTTCACCCCCTCATCATAGCGTTTTTCACCACATAAAAAGACGCCATAATTATTCTGGATTGCCGTTTCCCTGGGAGCCAGGCTGATTGCCCGTTTATAGTACTCTTGTGCCTTGTCAGGACGCTCCAGCCGTTTGTACAGCTCGGCGATATAATGATTGGCATCTACCGAACCGGCATCATAATCTACTGCCTTGAGCAACTTTTCCATGGCCAATTCGTTTTTACCCTGTGACATGTAATTCAGACCAAGCTCCGCGTTGAGCTGGGCGGCTTTCTTGGTGTCGGCAGCATCATGCACCGTAGTGCCTGCACACCCTGCCAGAAAAGTCATGCCAAGCAACAAAATCAAACAACGTATGTCTCTCATGAGGCGTTCCCTTGCATAACAACCAGCTTCTGGCTACGACGAGTACGATCCTGTACCTCGCCAACCAATTGACCACAGGCGGCAGCAATATCATCGCCACGGGTCTTGCGGGTAACAGTAATCAAATCTCCGGCCATCAGAATATCACGGAAACTGTCTATTGCCTCCTGGCTGGAACGCCGATATTGCGTGCCTGGAAAAGCATTGAACGGGATCAAATTGACCTTGGCTGGCATACCACGTAACAGCTTAAGCAGGGCCTTGGCATGTTCAATTGTATCATTGACACCAGCCAGCATCGCGTATTCAAATGTAACCTGCCGATGTGGCGCGCCAGCGCTGTAACGACGACAGGCAGCCAACAGTTCGGCAATGGGATATTTATTGTTCAGTGGCACCAATTCATTGCGCAGCTCATCGGTCGGCGCATGCAAGGATACCGCGAGGCTTACATCAATCGCCGCGCTCAGTTGATCAATGGCTGGAACTACGCCAGCCGTGCTTAGCGTAACGCGGCGTTTGGAAATACCAAATGCATAATCGTCCTGCATCAGCTCCATCGCCTTGACCACATTAGCAAAGTTCAGCAACGGCTCACCCATGCCCATCAGCACCACATTGCTGATCACCCGCTCACCTTTATTCTGCGGCAAGCCAACAAGACGCGTGGCCAACACAACCTGACCGATGATCTCGGCGGTAGTGAGGTTGCGGTTATAACCTTGTTGCGCGGTGGAGCAAAAGGAACAATTGAGGGCACAGCCTACCTGTGAGGATACGCACAAAGTGGCACGGCCGGATTCCGGGATATACACCATCTCGATAGAGTTACCATCGGTCAGACGCAACATCCACTTGCGTGTGCCATCTTTTGCTGGCATGTCAACCGCCACTTCCGGCAACCGTATCTCGGCCAGTTCCTGTAGCTGACTACGCAGGGCCTTGCTCAGATTGCTCATGGCGGCAAAATCATTGACGCCATGATGATAGATCCACTTCATGACCTGGGAAGTACGAAATGGTTTCTCACCCAGCGCAGCAAAGAAAGCTTCCATGTCCTGCCGGTTCAGATCCAGCAGATTGGTTTTCATCAGTAAAGACCCTCACAGGCACAAAGTTCAGCAATTGTGCGGGTAGATTTCCTTAAGTTTAAGTGTGGCAGGAACCAGCTCAATACTCACAAGCAACGAGCGCTCCCAGCAAATGGTGAATTATACGCAGGCTGGTAGGGGTATGCCACAGAAGTCCAGGAAGCTTGGCCTGTCTTGGGCGCGAGGCCATCGTCATGATTGAAAAAACCTATCCACAACATTTTACCGCAAGCGGACGAGAGAGTTAAAAGTAACTCAACCGTCTGTTTGCGGGAGTAAGCCGAGTATATTTCTCCCCTCTCCCCCAACCCCTCTCCCGCCAGCGGGAGAGGGACTTTAGCCGCTCCCGCAGAAAATATACTGCATCTGTTCCGTCATTCCCGCGCAGGCGGGAATCCAGTAATGTAAGGACGCAATAACCAACTGGCATTGCGCCGAATGTAAAAAAACCTCACTGCAAAACTCACACAACCCGCTTCAAAAGGCCGCCACAACCCCTCTCCCCCAACACCTCTCCCGCCAGCGGGAGAGGGACTTTGACTAAAACTCGCTAAGCGGGGCTTTGACTGGGGCTCGCCAAGCATGCAGGCCAGGCACTTATCTACTCCATCAATCCTGCTCGTCCAGCCAGGCCATCTGAATAGCCTCAAGTATTTTTTCATTGGAAGCTTCTGGATCATCAGTAAAAGCAGGCAAGGCGCAAACCCATGCGTGCAGGTCGGTATAGCGAACCCATTGCGGGTCTATATCCGGGTGGCTTTCTGTCAGGGCAATGGCAATATCAAGTGTATCTGTCCATTTCATCTATATATGTACTCCGTCGCGGGGCAGTAATGTTTTATCTCAAGCCTTCTCAGAAACCATATTAATAGTGTATTTCGGGATCTCCACCACCAGATCTGTATCCCCTACTACCGCCTGACAGGATAATCTTGAATCAGGATCCAGGCCCCAGGCCTTATCCAGCATATCTTCCTCGTCATCCTCGGCATCATTGAGAGAATCACCGCCCTCACGAATATAAACATGGCAGGTGGTGCAGGCACAGGATTTCTCACAGGCATGTTCAATCTCGATGCCATTGGCCAGCGCGGCATCACATACGGTCGTGCCTGACTCGGCTTCGATCACTGCACCATCCGGACAGAGTTCATCATGGGGTAAAAAGATAATCTGGGGCATGGATTTATTCCTGAGTACGCTGGACTAAAGTTCGTCTACACGATGACCCGTCAGGGCCTTGCGAATACCGGCATCCATGCGTCTTGCGGCAAATTCGGCACTGGCCTTATCAACGCTCTCTATGGCGCGTTTGATGGCGCGGTGATCGGTGCCTGTGCAGGCCGCACGCAAGGCAGTCATGCCATCATCTATGGCCACGCGCTCTGCCTCATCCAGCAGCTCATTCCCATCTGTCGCCAGGGCAGCGGTCAATGCCTCCAGCACGCGTTCTGCCTCGACTTGCTGTTCACGCAGGCTGCGTGCCGCTACGTCTTCCTCGCTGTGATCCATGAAATCAAGCAACATCTGCTCAATTTCACCATCACCCAAACCATAGGATGGTTTCACCTGGATATTACTTTCCACGCCAGAGGTCATCTCGCGTGCCGATACCGATAACAGACCATCTGCATCCACCTGAAAAGTCACTCGAATACGGGCGGCACCGGCCACCATCGGCGGAATACCGTGCAATTCAAAGCGTGCAAGTGAGCGACAATCACTCACCAGATCGCGTTCACCCTGCACCACATGAATGGCCATTGCCGTTTGTCCATCCTTGAAGGTGGTGAATTCCTGTGCGCGGGCAACCGGGATGGTGGTATTACGCGGAATTACCTTCTCCACCAAACCACCCATGGTCTCCAGCCCCAGTGACAGCGGTGTCACATCCAGCAGCAACATCTCGCCATCTGGCTTGTTACCCACCAGGGTATCAGCCTGCATCGCCGCGCCCACGGCTACCACCTTGTCTGGGTCGATATCCGTCAATGGCGTGCGGCCAAAAAAATCACCCACCAATTCACGCACGCGCGGCACACGGGTGGAACCGCCCACCATCACTACCTGCTTGACCTCATCAGCCTTGATGTCTGCGTCCTTGCAGGCGCGGCGGCAAGCCGTCAATGTCTTGCGGATCAATGGATCAATCAGGCTATAAAATTGCGCACGCGAAATCTCGCCGCGCCAATGACTGCCATCGGCCAGCTCGATCTGCAAGGGGGCTATAACAGCATTGCTGAGCGTCTCCTTGGCGATGCTGGCATCACGCAGCAGACGACGCATCTGCCTATGATCTGCATCATCGGCAATACCTGCCTGAGCCATGATCCACTCCGCTACGACATGATCAAAATCGTCACCACCCAGGGCAGAATCACCACCAGTGGACATCACCTCAAACACGCCCCTGGCCAGGCGCAGAATTGAAATATCAAAGGTGCCACCACCCAGGTCGTAGATCGCAATAACGCCTTCATCACCATGATCCAGACCATAGGCCACGGCAGCGGCAGTTGGTTCATTGAGCAGGCGCAATACATTAAGTCCGGCCAGTCTGGCGGCATCCTTGGTGGCCTGACGCTGAGCATCATCGGAATAGGCCGGAACAGTGATTACCACGCCAGTCAGATCGCCGCCAAGAGCAGTCTCTGCGCGTTGCCGAAGCGCCCGCAGGATCTCGGCAGAAACTTCAACCGCACTGACATCACCACCCCTGGTATGCATGCGCGGTACAGCATTATCGGCTGTCACAAATTCATATGGCAAACGATCGCCAAGTTTTTTTACATCGGCCACTGCCCGTCCCAGCAGGCGTTTTACCGAGGCAATGGTGTTCAGTGGATCGCTTGCCGCAAGGGCCTTGGCCTCATGGCCAATCCTGGCCTGCCCAGGCGCGATATAGTGCACCACCGATGGCAGCACATGCCGTCCCTGCTCATCAAGTATGGTCTCGGCCAGGCCACTGCGCACTGTGGCCACCAATGAATTGGTGGTACCCAGATCGATACCTGCCGCCAGCCGATGCTGATGCGGCACAGTAGATAATCCTGGTTCAGCAATATGTAGTAATGCCATGATTTTTATCTGTCCAGCAATCGCTATTGCCGTAGTCAGTCCTCATCAACGAGTTCATCCTCTTGCGCATCCACTTCCTCCAGCAGCTTGCGCATGAATTGCAGCTTATGCAGACGAGCGGGGATATCTTGCAACATCTGCCCACCTTGCTGAAACAAGGACTTCACCTCAGCCAGCAATTGCTGCTCGGTTTGTTCTGCTGTGGCGCGGATCTGAGCCAATACGGCATACGGGTCGGAAGCTTGTGTTGCAGATTCCAGTGATTCACGCAATTCCATTTGCGTCATGAGAAATTGTGCATCCATCCTGGTGTCGGTTTCAGGCAGCGCTATACCATGCAAGGACAGCATATACTGCATGCGTTTCAGGGGATCCTTGAGTGTCTGGTAGGCTTCATTGATGCGAGCTGCCTGCTGCACGGCCAGCAAACGCTCATGTTCGCCAGCGCCTGCATAGCGATCTGGATGTGCAGCACGTTGCAGATCACGATAGCGTGCCGCCAGTGATTCAGTATCCAGGGAAAAATCCTGCGCCAAGGCAAACAACTGAAAATAATCTTCGTTCATTTCACCACAAGGCTCTAACCCGCATATTTCACTACGTCATTGGCACGCTTGAGTGACCTGGTCGCCAGGCCAGTCAGACGTTGAAGCTCTCGCCGCAGCCGCAAGCGTCCTTGACATTGGGGTTATTGAATTTAAAGCCTTCATTCAAACCTTCGCGGGCAAAATCAAGCTCAGTACCATCAAGATACAAAAGGCTCTTATTGTCGATGATCACCTTCACGCCATGACCTTCAAAGACCTGGTCATCCGCTTGCAGCTCATCGACAAATTCCAACACATAGGACATACCGGAACAGCCGGATGGTTTTACCCCCAAGCGGACGCCAACGCCCTTGCCGCGTCCTGCAAGGAATTTCTCTACATGACGGGCGGCAGCTTCTGTAATGGTGATAGCCATGACTATTTTCTCCTCAAGCGCTGGACTGTTTGGTCTTGTAATCTTCAATCGCGGCCTTGATGGCATCCTCGGCCAAGACCGAACAATGTATCTTGACCGGCGGCAGCGCCAGCTCTTCGGCGATCTGACTATTCTTGATCTCCAGTGCCTGATCCAGAGTCTTGCCCTTCATCCATTCGGTAACCAGCGAGCTCGAAGCAATAGCCGAACCGCAACCATAGGTCTTGAACTTGGCGTCCTCGATGAGACCATCATTGCTGACCTTAATCTGCAGACGCATCACATCACCACAGGCCGGCGCGCCTACCATGCCGGTACCGACATCCTTGTCTTCCTTGTCCATCGTGCCGACATTGCGCGGGTTTTCGTAGTGATCAATAACTTTATCGCTATATGCCATGTTCAGGTTCCTCGCTTTCTATCTGCCCGTAGTCTTCCGGGTCTTGTCAAATGTGTCTGAATAATAAATCAATGTGCTGACCACTGCACGGTGGACAGGTCTATGCCTTCTTTATACATATCCCACAACGGCGAGAGTTCACGCAATTTAGTGATCTTCTCATGAATCAATGACACGGCATGCTGAATATCTTCCGCCGTAGTGTAACGGCCAATGGAAAAACGCAGCGAGCTGTGCGCCAACTCATCCGGCCTGCCAATCGCACGCAATACATAAGATGGTTCCAGACTGGCCGATGTACAAGCCGAGCCGGAAGATACAGCCAATTCACGCAAGGCCATCATCAAGGATTCACCTTCCACATAATTGAAACTGATGTTGAGGTTGTGCGGCACACGATGTTCCATATCGCCGTTCACATACACCTCTTCGATATCCTGCACACCTTTAAGCAGTTGATCGCGCAACATTCGGATACGCTCACTTTCCTGCGCCATTTCCTCGCCAGCAATACGAAAGGCCTCGCCCATGCCAACGATTTGATGAGTAGCCAAGGTGCCGGAACGCATGCCACGCTCATGACCACCGCCATGCATCTGTGCCTCCAGGCGTACACGGGGCTTGCGCCGCACATACAGCGCGCCCATACCCTTCGGGCCATATGCTTTGTGGGCAGAAAACGACATCAAATCAACCTTCATCCTGCCCAGGTCTATCGGCACCTTACCGACACTTTGTGCCGCGTCCACATGGAAGAGAACACCACGGGCACGGGTCATTTCACCTATCGCCGCGATATCCTGAATAACGCCAATCTCATTATTCACATGCATGATAGACACCAGGATAGTGTCAGGTCGCATGGCCGCTTCCAGCTTGGCCAAATCAATCAGACCACTGGACTCAGGTTCGAGATAAGTTACTTCATAACCAAAACGTTCCAGATTACGGCAGACATCCAAAACCGCCTTGTGCTCGGTTTTGCTGGTAATGATGTGTTTGCCTTTCTTGACATAGAACTCGGCCACGCCCTTGATGGCCAGGTTATCGGCCTCGGTGGCGCCTGATGTCCAGACTATTTCCCTGGGGTCACAGTTGACCAGCTGGGCCACTTGCTTGCGAGCTTCTTCTACGGCCTGATCGGCCGCCCAGCCATAGGAATGTGAGCGGGAGGCTGCATTACCGAAAAGTCCGCCCTCCATCACCAGGTATTTACACATCTTTTCTGCCACCCGCTCATCGACAGGCGTAGTTGCCGCATAATCCAGATAAATGGTTTTACTCATTGACTCGCTCACTCCGCTATATTGTTCTTACCAGGCCGCAGCTGACTTAAGCTGTAGCCGTGCTGCCTGCTGCAATGCGGCGATCAGGGCATCAACATCACTGACCGTATTACCAGCACCAAAACTGATGCGTAGCGCGCAGCGTGCCAGCTCAGCTGGCACGCCCATGGCATGCAACACATGGCTGGGCTCGCTGTAACCACTACCACAAGCAGCGCCGCTTGATACCGCCAGCCCCAGGCGATCCAGCTCCAGCAACAAGGTCTCACCCTCAAGACCTGGCAAGGCCAGAAACACTGTGTTTGGCAGGCGTTCTGCCCCAGCGCCAAATATAACCGCCTCAGGCAACTGCGCGGCCAAACCATGCTCCAGATGTTGACGCAAGGCCAGGCTGTGTTGATAACGCCCCTGCTGTTCGGCCAAGGCAAGCCCGGCAGCACGACCAAAGCCTACGATGGCAGCAATATTTTCCGTGCCACCGCGTCTGCCCTTCTCCTGCCCCCCGCCATGCAGCAACGGTTCCATATCGACCGCCTTGTCCCACAACAAAGCCCCTACACCTTTAGGACCATTAATCTTGTGCGCCGAAACGCTCATCAAATGGGCTCCGCTATCGGCAAAATCAACCGGCAGTTTAGCCAGCGCCTGCACCGCGTCTGTATGCAATATGCCACCGGCATCGCGCACAGCCGCAGCCACGGCGGCAATGTCATTGATTACACCAGTTTCATTATTGGCCCACATCACAGAAACAAATCTTGCGCCTTGTCGCATGGCCTCGGCCAACGCCTGCATGTCCAGTTGGCCATATTCATTTACTGAAATACTGCTGACTGTCATGCCAACACGTCCCAGACTGGCCAAAGGCTGTTGCACGGAGGCATGTTCAACCGCACTGGCAGCCAGGTGAGCTGCGGGCATGCGTCCTGCCACCCCTTTGATCGCCATATTGTTGGCTTCGGTGCCGCCGCTGGTAAATACCACTTGCGAAGGATGGGCGCTGGTCAGTGCAGCGACTTGCTCTCTGGCCTGTTCCAGCGCCGAGCGGGCAGCGCGTCCCGGCGCATGCACACTGGAAGGATTGCCCCAATTACCCTGTAGCCAGGGAAGCATCTCCTCCAGCACGCGCTCATCCAGCGGCGTAGTTGCATTGTGATCGAGATAGATCACGGCCAATATCGATACTTTAAGCTTAGTTGGCAGCTAGCTTGCGGGCTGTATCCAGCGCCACAGTCTTATGCTCGTGCTCGTGCTTATGCCCACCGGCGGCACGTTCATGATGTTGCGTGACCAGTTTTGCCAGACTGATACCTTCCAAAAAATCATAGATCTGCTGGCTCAGATCACACCAGAGTTCGTGAGTCAGACATTCGCCATCGTCATGACAATTGCCCAGCCCGTTACAGCGCATGGCATCAACTTTTTCATCCACAGCGGTAATCACGTCAGCCACGCAAATCTCGGCCGAATCACGGCTCAAACGATAGCCACCACCCGGCCCACGGGCGGAATTTACCAGGCCGTTCTTGCGCAGTCTGGAAAAAAGCTGTTCCAGATAAGATAGAGAAATCCCCTGGCGCTGGGATATATCGGCCAGCGTTATGGGCCCATCCTTGCAATTAAGCGCCAAATCGAGCATTGCAGTGACCGCGTAGCGGCCTTTGGTAGTCAGCCTCATAGCCTTTGATTCCTGTTAAACTAATCGGGTTAAGAAGTAAGATGTGGCCTAAATTAACAATACCAAGCAATTTAGTCAACTTTTGTTTTCTGGCCTCTCTGCCGGGCATCCGCTACACTCTTCGCTACTTTTGCAGGCCAGCGCTGAATCGGTCTTCGTGCCAATCTCGCAAGCCCCCAATGGCGGCAATGACATATCACCAAGCTCCGCGCCCAATGCCTTCAAACCCTTGCACATCTCCTCCATCTTGCTGTCCATCGCATGCATGTGATCGAGCATACAATTAATTGCATTGGCCACCGGATCAGGCATGTCCTCGGTCGTTCCATAGGCATCAAAACCAATCTTCTCCGCCATTGCACGGCGACGTTCACTGTTTTCATCCTTGCGGCGACTGACTACCCGGCCTGGAATACCCACCACTGTCGCGCCAGCTGGAACCTCCTTGACGACAACTGCATTTGAGCCAATCCGCGCCCCCTTGGAGATAGTGATCGGGCCCAGCACCTTGGCTCCGGCACCAACGACCACGTCATCTTCCAGAGTGGGATGACGTTTGCCCTTCAGCCAGCTTGTACCGCCCAGGGTAACCCCATGATAAAGCGTGCAATCATCGCCAATGACGGCAGTCTCGCCAATCACCACGCCCATGCCGTGGTCAATGAAAAATCTGCGCCCGATGGTGGCACCGGGATGGATCTCGATACCCGTTATCCAGCGGGCAAAATGTGACAGGACGCGAGCCAGCCATTTCCAGCCAGCTCGCCACAAGCGATGACTCAGGCGATGAATCACGATGGCATGCAGACCAGGATAGGTAGTGATGATCTCAAAGGTGCTGCGTGCCGCTGGATCGCGCTCGAAAATGCAACGTATATCTTCACGTAAGGTATCAAACATATTTAGCAGGGCCGCATTGAATTTCTGATGAATTGAGTCGGCTTTATTCTCGCACATGTACCATCAGTAAATGAATGTGAATTTCGACGAAAACCTGTGGGATTTTATCATCGGCAGCTTTTTTGTGTTTCCGTCAGGATACCGCGCAGGATATTGAGTTCGACCCGCTCGGTATGCGCCCTGTTGTACAAACGGCGCAAACGACGCAACACCTGCCGGGGATTGTCTGGATCGAGAAAGCCTATCTTGATGAGCGTTTGCTCCAGGTGAGCATAAAAAGACTCCAGCTCATCGGCGCTGGCGTAATCCCCTTCATCGGCAAACAAGGCAGAGGAATCCAGCAAGGCCATGCGCAACTCATAACTCACCACCTGCACGGCAGCCGCCAGATTAAGTGAGCTATAGTCAGGGTTGGTCGGGATATGCAGCAGACAATTACAACGTTGCAGCTCCTCATTACTAAGACCTGACTGCTCCCGCCCAAACACCAGCGCCACCTCCTGGCCACCAAGAGCAGCAACTGCAGCCTGCTGGGCGGCCTGTCGCGCATCGACCAGCGGCCAGGACAATGAACGCAGGCGGGCGCTAACCCCAAACACCAGGCTGCACCCTGCCAAGGCCTCATCAATACTATTACAGAGCACCGCCTGACTGAGCAACTCATCTGCGCCAGAAGCCCGCGCAGTTGCCTCGGCATGGGGGAATTGTTGTGGCCGCACCAAATAAAGCTGGCGCAGCCCCATCACTTTCATGGCACGTGCAGCAGCGCCAATATTGCCCGGATGACTGGTCTCCATAAGCACGACCCGTAGGCGCGCCAGGCTGGCTGAATTTTCGTTGCTGGTGTGCATCGTGCCCTCTCATATGCAGCAAACCAATGGGGGAAACTTATTGCATATTCAGCTAGAATGCCCGCTTTGGGATCTTCTGAACAAGCAATTAGCGATCATAAACCCGTTCAGGGCTTCCTTGGCCTGCTCTTTTTCAAAATTCGGAGTCATTCCCCCATGCACCCTATGCTGAATATTGCCGTGCGCGCCGCGCGTCGGGCTGGCGAGATCATATCCCGCGCGGCCGAACATGTAGACGGTCTTGTAGTCACCAGCAAATCACATAATGACTTCGTCAGCGAAGTGGATCGTCGTGCCGAGCTGGAGATCATCCAGATCATTCACAAGGCCTACCCGGATCACGCCATCCTCGCCGAAGAAAGCGGAGCACAACATAATTCCAGCGATATACACCAATGGATTATCGATCCGCTGGACGGCACCACCAATTTCCTGCATGGCTTCCCGCAATATGCCGTCTCCATCGCCTTGATGGTCAAGGGGCAGCTTGAACAGGCAGTTATCTACGACCCAAACAGCCAGGATCTATACACCGCCAGTCGTGGCGCCGGGGCGCAACTCAACAACCGGCGGATTCGTGTCTCGCGGCGCAGTGAATTGCCCGGCACACTCATCGGCACCGGCTTCCCCTTTCGCCAACCTGAATTACTCGAGCCATATCTCGACACTTTTCGCGCCGTGGCCCCAAAGGTTGCCGACATACGCCGTGCTGGCTCTGCCGCGCTGGATCTCGCCTATGTCGCGGCCGGCCGCCTGGACGGCTTCTGGGAGTTTGGTCTTGAACCCTGGGATATGGCTGCTGGCGTCCTGTTGATTCAGGAAGCCGGTGGGGTAGTCACGGACTTTGCCGGTGACCAGAATTTTCTCACCAGCGGCAATATCGTTGGCGGCAACCTCAAACTGCACAGTGCGCTGCTCAACACCATACGCCCAGTCCTGCCAAAAGAGCTGCAACGCTGAACAAGGCTCCCTCAACGATTTTTTATTGAATGAGAGGGCGGCAACTCACCAGGACACTCCTGCAATGCGAACGGAGTTTTCTGCAGCGCAGCTGGTGGCGTTCAAGTTTTGTGTGACTCGACCGACAAGGTAATTGTTTCCTGCTTAATAGAAGTACCGCCGGAAAAATAGCTTTGATTGGGGAAAGTTATGTCCAGAATAAGTATCAACCATACCTCAGACCTTGAAATGACCATGCACGAAGTCATGCATGGTATGGATGATCTGGTCTCCGGCCTGGTCTGGCAGATATCTGGTGACACATTTGAGATCATCGAAATCAAACCACCAGCAACGTCACATGACTGCTGTGACGCCGCCTGAGAGCCAGGATTCGCTTAAGAAGCCTTTGCATAACCACTCTGCTCCGTCATTCCCGCGCAGGCGGTTATTACCCTCTCCCCCAACCCCTCTCCCGCAAGCGGGAGAGGGGAGCTTTATACTGCAAGGCGCAATAACCAGCGGGCATTGCGCCGTATACAAAAAGTCCACACCTACTTTGTCATTCCCGCGTAGGCGGGAATCCAGAAATGCAGGGAGCACTTCTCTCCTCTCCCATTAATGGGAGAGGGGCTTTTGCGCTCGGCTCATTGAGTTCAGAAAGTATATGGGCAAACCTCAACGTGAAAAATCACCTGCCGCTTCTGGCTGATACGATACATCCAACACACGCAGGCGCAGTATCTGTCCACCAGGACCAGGCCAGCTGATCTCCTGCCCTGTGGCCAGACCCAACATAGCCATACCCATCGGTGCCATAATCGAAATACGACCGGCGGTACCATCTGCCTCGCTGGGGTAAACCAAGGTCACTTCAAACTCACGGCCTTCCCCTTCCTCCAGACAACGTGCGGTGGAATGCATGGTAATCACGCTAGTCGGCATCTCCTCCGGCTCGACAACCTCAGCACGTTCCAACTCCTCACGCAATGTCTTAGCCAGGGCCAAGTGGCGATACTCTGGCCGCGCCAGCAGTGTATCCAGACGGTCATAATCACTACTGGTAATCTTGATTGACGGCATACTCATAAAATTCGCTCCTTAAAAGATTTTGCAAGCCCCTAAATTAGTGCTGATATCAAACCATCACCTGCATAAGGTTTCCTGGCAAAGTCCCTCATCACATACCGCCTTGAATGCACAAGGCCGACACCTTACGGGGCCGGCCCTGTTACTGTTTTGGGTCGACCATTTGTCTGGCAGCCCGCTTAAAATTGAGTGGGCTAGAGAAACTTCTCCGGTTCCATTTCTTCTACACCCTCCTTCTTCACCGGCATCATGTGTTCGCGAGAAACGCCTAACCACATGGCAATGGGACTGCCCACCAGGATAGAGGAATAGATGCCGAAAAGAATACCTATCGTCAGGGCGATGGCAAAGTTATGCAACATTTCACCGCCCAAAAACAAGACCGCCAACACCGCGAGCTCAGTGGAAAAATGAGTGATGACAGTACGCGACATGGTGCGCGTAATGGCGTTGTTGATGACCTCGGCCACGCTTGCCTTGCGCATGGTGCGGAAATTCTCGCGCACACGGTCAAACACCACCACCGACTCGTTGACAGAATAACCCAACACCGCCAACACGCCAGCCAATACGGTCAAATTGAATTCCAGCTGAAACAAGGCGAAAATACCCAGGATGGTCAAGACGTCATGCACGTTGGCAATAATGGCTGCCACGGCAAAGCGCCATTCAAAACGCATCGCCAGATAAATCATTATACCAATGACCACCACGATCAGCGCCAAGCCGCCATTTTCATACAGCTCCTGGCCAACTTGCGGGCCGACAAACTCCACCCGCCGCAATTCTGCCGAGGCATCCTGCGCCTTGAGCACATCAAAGACCTGGGCGCTGAACTGCGCCGTGCTCATTTCCGCATGGATAGGTAAACGAACCAGGGCATCACGGGTCGTACCAAAATTCTGTACCGAGGCATGACCCATACCGCTGTCTTCAAGCGCCTGGCGTATGCTATCCAGATTGACCGACTGCGCATAGCTGACCTCCAGCACGGTGCCGCCAGTGAAATCCACGCCAAGATTAAGGCCGCGCACTGATAACGCAACGATAGAGATAATCGTAAAGAGCAGCGAAAGGCTCAGCGACACCTTACGCCAGCGCATTACCTGAAGATCTTTTTTGAAGTGGAAAATTTCCATCTATATTCTCCTCGCCGCAACCATCATATAGACAGCCGGGCGATACGGGCCTTGCGGCCATAAATCTGATTGACTATGCCACGCGAAACCAGCACGGCGCTAAACATCGACGTCAGGATGCCGATGCAAAGCACCACGGCAAAACCGCGCACCGGCCCGGAGCCAAGCGCGAACAATGCAAAGCCTGCGATCAAGGTGGTGACATTGGAGTCCAGGATGGTGCCAAATGCGCGCTCATAACCGATATGAATTGCCGCATGTGGCGAGTTGCCAGCGCGCAATTCCTCACGAATACGCTCATTGATCAACACGTTGGCATCAATTGCCATACCTATGGTCAGGGCGATACCCGCCATGCCTGGCAGCGTCAAAGTGGCCTGCAACAAGGACAACACGGCCACCAGCAAAATGGCATTAATCGACAACGTGATCACGGAGATGGTGCCAAACACGCGATAATAGACGGCCATCAGGATAGCAATCGTGACAAAGCCATAAATATTGGCGCGAAATCCCTTGGTGATGTTTTCCGCTCCCAGGCTGGGGCCGATGGTGCGCTCCTCGACAATTTCTATCGGCGCAGCCAGAGCACCTGCGCGCAGCAACAAGGCCAGATTGCGTGCCTCTTCCGGGCTATCAAGGCCAGTGGTCTGGAAGCGCTTACTGAAGCGGTCACGGATCACCGCCACACTGATCACCTCTTCTGTGCGTGTAGAAATACGCTGCACATCATCTCCGACCTTCTTGCTCTCAGTCTTGGTCTCGATGAAAACCACAGCCATGCGTTTACCGACATTATCGCGCGTGGTGTTATCCATACGCCGCGCGCCCTGACCGTCAAGCGTCACGCTGACCATCGGCCCGCCACTTTGCGTATCAATACCCGAGGCAGCGCCGATGATCTGATCGCCGGTAATGATCACCTGCCGCAGCAACAAAACAGGCTCACCCTTGCGGTCGTAGTACAAACGGGCGCTGGGCGGCACGCGGCCGGCTACTGCATCGCTGACGCTATGCTCCTCATCAACCAGTCGATATTCCAAGGTAGCCGTAGCCCCCAGAATATCCTTGGCGCGGGCAGTGTCTTGCACACCAGGCAGCTGCACGACGATACGCTCATCGCCCTGCTGCTGAATCACAGGCTCGGCTACGCCCAGCTCATTGACACGATTGCGCAGGGTGATGATATTTTGCTGCAAGGCTGTTTTCTTGAACTCGCGCATCTCCTTTTCATCCATTTGCGCCTGCAATAAAAACACGCCATCGCGCTCACTGCTTTCCAGCAATAAATCACGATATTCCTCACGCACTATCTTTTGTGCCTGATCGCGCTCACTGACATCACGAAAACGGGCCTCGATACTCCCATCAATACTGGCAATCGTCAGATAACGCACCTTCTTCTCACGCAACAAGGTGCGCCAATCACTGACATAGCGCTCCAGCGCCTGCTCACCTGCCGCCTGCATATCCACTTGCATGAGAAAATGCACGCCGCCGCGCAAATCCAGACCCAGATACATAGGGGCAGCATTGAGCGCCTGTAACCAGGATGGTGTAGCGGGGGCAAGATTGAGTGCGACTGAATAATTATTGCTATCGAAATTATCACGCAATAACTCATAGGCCTTGAGCTGTGGGTCGGTGCCTGTAAAACGCAGTAGCAGGGTTTGCTCATGCAGCTCGGCACGTTTGGGCGGCAGATTATGCTCATGCAACAGCTTTTCCACCCGTTCCAGTGTAGTCATATCAACCTTACCGGCCCGGCTGGCAAGGATCTGGATCGAAGGATCATCGCCATACAAATTAGGCAGGGCATAAATGAACCCCAACAGCACTATTATGGCGATGAGTAAATTTTTCCACAGGGGAAATCTATTCATGGGCAAAACTCCACGACCCAGCTGCTGGCTCAGGGTCGGCCAGTCATCATTTATTTATTAAAGAAAGAAAGAAGGGAAACTCACAGACCGCCCTTGATCGTACCCTTAGGCAGAACACTGGTAAGCATCTGGCGTTGCACCTTGACGCGTACATTATCGGCCACTTCAACCTCGATGAAATTATCGCCCAGCTCGGTAACCTTACCGGCCAGACCGCCACCGGTGATCACCTCATCGCCCTTAGCCAGCTTCTCGATCATCGCGCGATGCTCCTTGGCGCGTTTTTGCTGCGGACGGATGAGCAGGAAATAAAACACGACAAACAGAATGGCAAAGGGTGCCAATGCACCCAGCATATCAGGCGATCCAGCTGCAGGTGCTGCATCGGCCCAGGCATCGGCAATGAAAAAACTCATGATGATTCCTTCAGGTGTTGTGGTTGCAGATATTGGGCAGCGCGAGCGCCCGTACAGGTTTTTAATTATGACACAGGCGGCACGGCTTGTCCTCGTTGCGCATAAAAATCTGTCACCGTTTGCGTCAAAGCGCCAATCTCAATGGCATGGCGCATATTCTGCATCAAAAATTGATAATAATGCAGGTTGTGGATAGTGTTCAGGCGTGCGCCCAGGATCTCGCCACATTTGTCCAGATGACGTAAATAAGCGCGGCTGTAATTGCGGCAGGTGTAGCATTCACAAGCAGGATCCAATGGGCGCGTATCATGCTGGTACTGGCTGTTGCGTATGCGCACCACGCCCTCGCTGGTGAACAAATGGCCATTGCGGGCATTGCGCGTGGGCAAGACACAGTCAAACATATCGATCCCACGGCGCACGGCCTCGACAATATCCTCCGGCGTGCCCACGCCCATCAGATAGCGCGGCCGATCCACCGGCATCTGCGGGGCGATCGCGCTTAAGGTATGCAACATCTCCTCCTTGGGCTCGCCCACCGACAGCCCGCCAATGGCGTAACCATCAAAACCTATTTCAATTAGACCGGCCAATGATTCAGCGCGCAAATGTGGATACATCCCCCCTTGCACGATACCAAACAGGGCATTGGGATTATCGCCATGCGCCGCTTTGCTGCGTGCCGCCCAGCGCAAGGACAACTCCATCGAGTCCCGCGCCTGCTGCTCGGTGGCAGGATAAGGCGTGCACTCATCAAAGATCATCACAATATCCGCGCCCAGCGCCCGCTGCACCGCCATCGACTCCTCCGGCCCCATAAATACCCTGGCACCATCCACGGGCGATGCAAAAGTCACCCCTTCTTCACTGATCTTACGCATCTTGCCCAGACTAAAGACCTGAAAACCACCAGAATCCGTCAAGATAGGTCCATCCCAGTGCATGAAATCATGCAGATCACCATGCAGATTTATGATCTCCGTACCTGGCCGCGCCATCAGATGAAAGGTATTGCCCAGGATGATCTCGGCACCGACACCGCGCAGCTCCTCTGGCGTCATGGCCTTCACCGTGCCATAAGTACCCACCGGCATGAAGGCCGGTGTCTCCACCGTGCCGCGCGCAAAATGCAAACGTCCACGACGCGCCTGCTGATCACTTGCAAATAACTCAAATTTCATTCACTTAATCTTTTTAAGGTTTTGGCAAGACAAACATTGCATCACCATAACTGAAAAAGCGATAGCACTGGGCAACGGCGTGTCTATAGGCCGCCATAAGCTCTGCATGACCGGCAAAAGCCGACACCAGCATCAGCAAGGTGGACTCGGGCAAATGAAAATTGGTCAACATAGCGTCCACCACGCGGAATTCATAGCCAGGATAAATAAAGATATCCGTCTCACCGGCAAATGGCGCAAGCTGACCTGCGCGAGCCGCCGTCTCCAGACTCCGCACCACCGTAGTGCCCACCGCCACCACCCGACCACCACTGGCCTTTGTTGCTGCAATCGCCGCGCATGTGTCAGCCGACACCTGCAAATATTCCGCATGCATCACATGACTGCGAATATCCTCCACCCGCACCGGCTGAAAGGTCCCCGCACCGACATGCAAAGTAACAAAGGTGTGGCCTATATCTTGCTCCGCCAATCGCGCCAGCATCGCCTCATCAAAATGCAAACCTGCCGTTGGCGCGGCCACCGCCCCCTCACGACTGGCATAAACCGTCTGATAGCGCTGCTCATCCTGCGTGGCTGCCGCACGAGATATATATGGCGGCAAAGGCATATGCCCATGCGCCTTCAACAACTCCAGCGCTGGCAGAGGAAAACGCAAGGCAAACAAATCATTGACCCGACCCGTTACCTCGACTTTGATATCACCAGCAAGAATAAGCTGGCTACCAGGGCGGGGCGACTTGCTCGCCCGCACATGAGCCAACACCTGATGTGTCTCGACCAGTCTTTCGACCAACACCTCAACTCGGCCGCCGCTTGCCTTGTGGCCAAACAATCTGGCAGGGATCACACGAGTATCATTGAAAACCAGCAAATCACCTGCGTGCAGCAAACCCGGCAAATCCAGGAAAGCCAAATCCTCACAGCGGCCATCCATACCATCAAGCAGCAATAAACGGCTATCACTTCGCTGGGCAGTGGGGTGTTGGGCGATCAACTCAGTGGGGAGATCAAAATGAAAATCTTGTCGATGCATGGCGTGCGAGTGGTAGCAAATTACAAAAGCACAAAACCCGGCGCAAGCCATACAGATGAGCGCCAGCCGAACAGAGTGGCTGGGCAAAAAACCAGCATAAACAGGAAAGCGAACAGGACAAACTCCCGCCAATGAAAATCTGTCTTTATGCGGGACATGGATTGCATAGTGGTGTGCTGACTGAAAAATGGTGCCGAGGGTCGGAATCGAACCGACATGGGGTTACCCCCGGCAGATTTTGAGTCTGCTGCGTATACCTGTTTCGCCACCCCGGCAGTGGATGGTGCATTATAAATCAACAGCCAAGGATGTCCATGCATTCTGTTGAGTTTATTTTAGAAATGTAGGGCGCACTTCTCCCCTCTCCCATCAATGGGAGAGGGGCCGGGGGAGAGGGCGCTTTTTTGCTCGAATAGTCTAAGCCATTTGCAACGGATCAAAATTAATGGCCAATAAAAATGCATGGCGCACTTCTCCCCTCTCCCGCCAGCGGGAGAGGGGAGAAGCTGCGTTTTACTCTGAACCTTCATTCCCGCAAGCGGGAGAGGGGCTTTGGTCAAGGTGCCCATGGAAATCAGACCACTACAACAGGCTAGCGTCCCAATACAGTCAATAAATCGCGTTTATGTTCTTCTTCCTGGATGAGGATGTCTTCCAGCACACGACGCAGGCCATATTCCTGTAATGCCTCGGCTTGAGCAATACGCTCCTTATAGCGTTTGATGGCGATCTCTTCGCCCCAAAGATCCTGCTTCAACATCTCTTTGCTATCGGCGGCTATCTTGCGTTCTTCAACATTGATGGTCGGTGTACCACCCAAGAAGCTGATTTGATCCGATAACATCACGGCATGAGCCATTTCTTCCTGGGAATGAATCAGTAACTCACTAATGATGGAGTCATATTCAGGCCCAGTAATCACCGCAGCATGTTGAACGTATTGAATAGCCGCAGCGTACTCCCACTCCAGATCTTTATTGAGTTCCTCGATAATTTTTTCTTTACTGATACTCATCGTGCGCTTCTCCTTAGTCTGTTGATGTTTTTAGCTACGTCTTTTTCAGCTTCAGTATGGTTGAATGCAAGCCCCTCATGTTGAAAAGATTTGATGCTTTTCATTCATTGTAGGAGAAAACGGCATAAGAAGTTGCTTGATAATTATTATATTTTGACTTGTTTTTATTCTTACCCCGTCCCTTGTGAATGATTGGGGATCATGTAAGTCATTTGCAAGGAAGGTTTTTTAAATACGGCGCTGGATTTCTATGTCGTGACATTCCGCCAGCAGTCCTCACCCCCGCGAAGGCGGGGGTTCAGTTCTTTTGAATTACTGGATTCCCGCCTGCGCGGGAATGACGGTTCAGAGTAAAACGCAGCTCCTCCCCTTTCCCATTGGCGGGAGAGGGGAGAAGTGCGCCCTTTCTAACAAAATAATGGATGGAATCTGTCAGGCTGTGAATTGCATGAGCAGGCCACTGAGGTCATCGCTGTTCATTTTGCTGAGGTCTGTGTTATCTATTTCGCCAAGTTGGCGGGCGAGGGCGAGCATTTCCTCGGAGGGGATTTGGCGAATGACTTCGTCGGTGCTGCTGTCGATAACCTTGATGACCGTGCGTCCACTATCCTCATCGATGGAAAAATTCAGGTTGCGCTGAAAGCTCTGGATTTGGCTGGCGACCTGTTGCACGGCTTTTTCCAGTTGCTCTGGTTTTATCTGCGCGGTATTTGCCTGCGTCTGATTGTTTACTTGCTCAGCGGTCTTTTCCGGTACGCGCTGTTCGACGCCAAAGGCCCCAGAGGTCTGCACCGCTGGGGCTGGGCGGGTAGCTTGTCCCGTATTCAGCTGATATGTCGTGTCTATGGGCATGGTAATCACACTTTCCTTGAAGTTGGCGGGAACAGTCCGTCGACCGTTCCCGCTACTCCTTAATACCCCAGGCTTACTGCTTTACTCCTTTATTGCAGCAGCGAGAGGACGTTTTGCGGTGCCATGTTTGCCTGCGAGAGCATCGCGATACCGGCCTGCTGGAGGATTTGCGAGCGGGTTAACGCGGCTGTTTCCTCGGCAAAGTCGGTGTCCTGAATACGACTACGTGATGCTGACAGATTTTCTGAGGTCGTAGCCAGGCTGGCGATGGTGGACTCGAAGCGATTCTGGACGGCACCAAAAGTGCTGCGCAGGGAGCTGACCGAAGTCAGCGCCGCATCGACACGCTGGATGGTGTCGTTGGCATTGGAAACCGTCGTGACATTGGTTGAATTAAGCGCAGAGTTACCCAACGCCAAAGAGCCAGCAGTATAGCCAATTTTTGCCGCGTCGGTGCCCTGCACATTAATGGTATCCGCAGCAGACATACGAATGGAGCCTCTGGCAGTGAATGAAACGGTACCACCTGAGAAGTCTGCTGTCGCGTTAACCGTATTATTATTAGCGGTCGGCGTCTGGAAACCTTCGGCCGCAGTCGCAGTTTGAGCAATAGTGATATCACGCCCGTCAACAGCGGTAAGCGTCATCACACCGGCAGCGAACGTGGCGGTCACACCTGTTGCCGAGGCATTGGCGTTGATGTTTGACGCAAGCTGAGTACCGTCAAGGGCCGCAGTTGTCGCAGACTGAACGGCGATACCGTTAATGCTAAGCTCATAGCCATTGGTAGCTGTGGTTGTAAAGTTAATTGCCATAGTAGTGTCGGCCGTAGCAGTCAGTCCACCTATGCCGGCAGCGTTGATCGCAGCCGCCTTAGCGTAGGCGCTACTCAGGCCTTGTCCAGGAGCAGTACCAGCCAAACCAGACCCGATATCAACTGCATTACCGCCACCAATTGCGACAGTCAGATTATTGCCAGTCAAGTTGGTACTAGTAACACCTGTACCCTGCTGGCCGACTGCGAGGTTAGTGTTGTACGCAGACCCACCGACGTAGTCAGCTGTTTTACCGATAGCCGTAGTGCGCATACTGGTACTCAGATTAAGGTTAATGGTCTCGCCGACATTGGCGCCAACCTGGAAGGCCGCGGTACCGAAGGTGCCGTCGAGGATCTTCTGGCCGTTGAAAGAGGTCTGTGAAGCAACGCGGTCTATTTCTGCGATACGTTGCTGCACTTCCAAATCCAGCGCGGCGCGGTCGGAGGCGGAGTTGGTGGCGTTAGCTGATTGTACGGCCAGCTCGCGGATACGCTGCAGGTTGTTATTGACTTCCGCCAGCGCGCCTTCTGCGGTCTGCGCCAGTGAGATACCATCGTTGGCATTGCGCGAGGCCTGGCTCAAGCCACGGATCTGAGTAGTAAAACGCTCGGAAATGGCGAGGCCAGCGGCATCGTCTTTGGCGCTGTTGATACGCAAACCTGATGACAGACGCTGCAGAGAAGTCTGCAGGGCTGCCTGCGAGGTGTTCAGGTTGCGCTGTGAGTTCAGCGACATGACGTTAGTGTTGATAATCTGTGGCATTTTTCTGTCTCCTATTTAAGTCCCGAAGGCTGCCAGGGCAAGGTTCGGGACTACTGTTAATGGCGGATATGACCGGTAAACCTCATGGGCATTCACCGCCTCC